>OHFN01000044.1_pt1 | contig 105813 bp, 72 predicted proteins | sample 1567571 | NCBI WGS metagenome assembly OHFN01 (sample SAMEA3879533, study PRJEB24766) | human gut metagenome | biome: human-associated habitat; feature: feces | place: USA | collected 1985/1987
GTTGCGGTAACTGTGCCGACATCTGTCCGGGTAATCCGAAGAAGGGTGGCAAGGCATTGACCATGAAACACCTCGAAAGCCAATTGGCTCAGGCTGATAACTGGACTTACTGCATTGACAACGTGAAGAGCAAACAACACCTGGTTGACATCAAAGCTAACGTTAAGAACTCTCAGTTCGCAACTCCGTTGTTTGAGTTCTCCGGCGCTTGCTCAGGTTGTGGTGAAACTCCGTACGTAAAACTGATCACTCAGTTGTTCGGTGACCGCGAAATGGTTGCTAACGCTACCGGATGTTCTTCGATCTACTCAGGTTCAGTACCTTCAACTCCTTATACTACAAACGAAAAGGGTCACGGTCCGGCATGGGCTAATTCTCTGTTCGAAGACTTCTGTGAGTTCGGTTTGGGTATGGAACTGGCTAACGAAAAGATGCGTGACCGTATCGTGAAACTATTCAACCAGATTCTTGCAGGTGAAAATGCTCCGGCTGAAGCAAAAGAAGTATTGAAAGCATGGATCGAAAACATGTACGATGCAGACAAGACTAAAGAACTTGCTCCACAAATCGAAGCAATCATCGAACAAGGTATTGCTGCAGGTTGCCCGGTTTGCAAAGAACTGAAAGGTCTGACTCACTTCCTCGTTAAACGTAGCCAGTGGATCATCGGTGGTGACGGTGCTTCTTATGATATCGGTTACGGCGGTCTTGACCACGTTATCGCTTCCGGTAAGGACGTTAACATCCTGGTACTCGATACTGAAGTTTACTCAAATACAGGTGGACAGTCTTCTAAGGCTACTCCAGTAGGTGCTATCGCTAAGTTTGCTGCTTCCGGTAAACGTGTTCGCAAAAAAGACCTTGGTCTGATGGCTACTACTTACGGTTATGTTTATGTTGCACAGATCGCTATGGGTGCTGACCAGGCTCAGACTCTGAAAGCTATCCGCGAAGCTGAAGCATATCCAGGACCTTCACTCATCATCGCTTACGCTCCATGTATCAACCACGGTTTGAAAGCTGGTATGGGTAAGAGCCAGGAAGAAGAAGAAAAAGCAGTTAAGTGCGGTTACTGGCACCTGTGGCGTTACAACCCGGCTTTGGAAGCTGAAGGTAAGAACCCGTTCTCACTGGATAGCAAAGAACCGAACTGGGATGAGTTCAAGGGCTTCTTGAAAGGTGAAGTTCGTTATGCATCTGTAATGAAGCAATATCCTGCAGAAGCAGAAGAACTGTTCCAGGCAGCTGAAGACAATGCTAAATGGCGTTACAACAACTACAAGCGTCTGGCTAACCAGGCTTGGGGTGTTGCCGAATAAGTAATTCAACTTATCAGATAAAAGAAAGGCGGGAATCCGAAAGGGCTCCCGCCTTTTTGTCTGTTTACTGTTCTTTTGGAATCCAACTATCCACCAATTCCCGGTGTTCATCTATCCATTTACGGGCAGCCTCCTTTTCTGTTTTCTCTGTTTCTTCCACAGCCAGCATCAAAGAACTGATCTGCTCATCTGTCAGACGAATATTCCTGAAAAGTTGAGTAGCAAACGGATCTTTCTCCGGAAAACCTTTCCAGGTAATAATATGAATCTTCTCCGCACTACCATAAATATTCTTGGAATCTTGCAATATCTTTAATTTGAAACGATCAAACATCCAATGCGGTGTCCAACCAGTGACCACTATCCATTCATTTCTGTCAATTGCTTTCTTCAATGAAGCAGTCATAGCAGGACCACTTGAGGTCATCAGCTTATAATCCAGATTATAGTCTTCAATAACGTCTTCCGTAGCCCGCATAATACCTGCCCCTGCATCGATACCAACAATCTTCGAACCAAAACGTTGCTTCTGAGAATTCAATTCATCAATAGAATTAATCGTTACATACTCCGGTACAACCAGTCCGATACGGGCTTCATCATATATATCACCTATTATTTCCAGTTTATCACCATATTGCTCTATGTAATCACTCATTGTTACCGGTAGCCAAACATCCATAAAAACATCTGCTTTCTTTCTGGCAAGTGAAGTAAATATAGGAGCAAGATCGGCATTTAGTAATTTCACATCATATCCCTGCTCTTGAAGGATGGCTTTTGCCAGATGCGTCATTGCAATACCTTCCGCCCAATTGGCGTAAGCAATACTTATCTTTTTATCAGAATCTCCTCCTCCGCATGAGCTGAAAAAGAATATAGCAAGTAAGATTGCTACTATAATTTTTATCTTAGTATTCATATCTCTATTATTTCTTTTTGTTTTGCGCTATCCCCTGAGTAATACGGTCCAGAACGATCGCAAGTATAACTACGGCTATACCTCCTTCAAATCCCAAGCCTATTTTCATCTGAGTAATCCCTTTCAAGACAATCTCTCCCAGTCCACCGGCAGAAATCATCGCAGCAATAACAACCATTGAAAGAGACATCATAATAGTCTGGTTTACTCCGGTCAATATGGTAGGTAGCGCTAATGGTAATTGCACTTTATAAAGTAATTGCCAGGGAGTAGCCCCAAACGAGCGTGTAGCTTCCACTACATTTTTAGGAACCTGACGTATCCCCAATCCTGTGAGACGAACCACCGGAGGCATCGCAAAAATGATAGTTGCAAAGGCGCCCGGCACTGTCCCTAACCCAAAGAATAATACTGCCGGAATCAGATAAACAAAAGCCGGCATCGTCTGCATAAAATCGAGAACAGGCCGCATTATCTTATTACATCGATCACTATTGGCGGTCCAAATACCCAACGGTACTCCCAACAACAGAGCAAGACAGGTGGAAGAAAGTACCAATGCAAGTGTCTGCATTGTTTCTTCCCAGAATCCCATACCGTAAATCAACAATAATCCCAACAATGTAAATACAGCCACTCCTTTACCTGCCTTAAACCAGGCAAGTACAGCAAGCGCCACAATAGTAATATAAAACGGTATCCCGAATAATACATGCTGAAAACTGTCAATGAATCCTCCAATGCCCATGCTTAGTGCATCAAAGAAAGAAGCAAAATGTTCTGTAAGCCAGTTTATGGCCATCTCTATATATTTTCCGATATTTATCATAAGTCTATTGCATTTTGAATGATTTCATTAATTTCTTTTTTATCTTTTCCGGTCACCTCAATGATAAGAGATGACAGTGGAACCACCCCCTCGAACTCCCTGTCCTCATTTACCACCCAAATAGGTGAATTGGTTTTTGTCATTAACGGCAGGATATCTTCAAGAACCGTATCCCCCAATACAGAATGTACTTCATGACGTACCACAGAATCAATCGACCTCACCTGTTCCTTTCTCAGCCTCAATAAATCGTTCAATCGGACCTCTCCTACCAATACGTTACCCGTATCCACTACCGGAAGCACCGTCAGGTTACGTTCGCGCATCTTTCTGATCAATACCTCCGGACCCTCTTTTTTCAAACGCGCTACCAATGGTTTATCAATCATCACCGAAGCCGCTGTAATAATCTTACTACGGTCTACATTTTCCACGAAACGTTCTACATAAGCATTGGCAGGTTCTGTCAGTATCTCTTCCGAAGTGCCGATCTGTACTATTTCTCCATCTTTCATAATAGCAATACGGTCTCCAAGTTTAATAGCTTCACTCAGGTCATGGGTAATAAATACAATTGTCTTCTTCATTTTGGCTTGTAAAGCCAATAGTTCATCCTGCATCTGTACGCGAATCAAAGGATCAAGAGCAGAGAAAGCTTCATCCATCAGTAGTACTTCCGGGTTATTAGCCAATGCACGTGCCAGTCCTACACGTTGCTGCATACCACCGGATAATTCACCAACCATTTGATTTTCATATCCTTTTAGTCCTACCAGTTGCATACTCTCCATCGCTTTTCGTTCTCTTTCTTCTTTTTTTACCCCCTGCAGTTCAAGTCCGAAAGCAATATTATGCAGTACTGTACGATGGGGCAACAAACCAAAATTCTGGAAAACCATAGCCAGTTCCTTTCGTCGTATCTGCAACAATTCTTTGTCAGATACCTTAGCAATATCCGTTCCATTGATTACCACTTCGCCCGAAGTTGGTTTTATCAGTCGGTTGATACAACGCAGCAGAGTAGATTTACCACTCCCTGACAATCCCATAATAACAAATATTTCTCCTTCGTCAATCGAGAGGTTTGCATCTTTCACAGCAACCGTACATCCGGTTGCTTTCAATATTTCGCTTTTGCTTCTCCCCTCTTTCAATAAGCGAAGTGCCTTCTGCTTGTCATTTCCAAAAATAAGGTATAAATCTTTGATGTTTATTTTGTTCATATATAATAATATTTAGATAATTAATAATAGCCATAGAAATCCTTCTTTATATCTCATAAAGTTCCGATTAAACAACAGGCTTTCGCCTCCCGATATAGAGATTAATAAATACACATTTTGAGCAGCAAAATATACTGGTGAGAGTTCTGTATGAATGATAGTTTAAACGAAATATCACGTAATGTGTGTTGAACTCACGCTACAAACAGAACAATGCCTCTTTGGCTTTTGTTCAGACACATTTACTTATCAAAGAAGAAAAGTTATACAAAAGAATAATATTTTTTTGTAACATAACCATCAAATAAGCACCAATAGCCCCTGAATATATCCAAACAGGCATCATTCTCCAAAATAGCGTTTTATACTTTACATATAAATGCCTAACTTCGTGTCACATTTTAATTATAAAAACAAACATTATTATGAAAAAACTATTACTTGGAATGTTTACTGTACTTGCTCTGAATGTGCAAGGACAGAGTTTAACCGATACACCGGTAGTGATGAAAGAAAGAAGTGAAATCGCACATTTCTTTGTCAGCAAACCATTTCTGTATACCATCACAGAAAGTAACAAAGATTACATTGTTGACATCTATAATGATGAATTACAGAAATCCAGAAAATTCACTGTAAAGAATGCGGTTTTTAATCGTGAAGATAACATGGCTTATGGCATTGTCGATTTAGACATGGATAATTTAACCGGATATGATGCCTATAGTGGTTCTTTATTGAGCCAGTATCTATTCAATGACGATGACAAAATAGAATATGTATTTTGTACTTTCAAAAAGCAGACGACAGGTGAGCGATATGAATACATACTTCAAAAAGCAGAAGTTATCAATGAAGACGGAGAAATATTAGGCACTCTCCCTGTAGAAGCTGTCGAGTTCTATGCAGGATATGATATGTTAGAGATATCGGTTGAATTAACCCAAATTGGCGACAACTATTACATAGTGAATGACGAAGAACTCAATGAGCCTGTTGATCCCGGAGAACCTACTTACAACACCTCCTATTGGAAACTCAATAAAAGCAAAGGAGGATCGGGTGTAAGCTTCACCAAAACTGCCAGCTTTAAAAGTTATCCTAATCCGGTACGCCAAAACGAAACTTTTACTATCGAAGTAGGAGAAGAAAATGTAGTTTCCGGCAATTTCATTGAATTATGTGATCAGAGCGGTCGCATGGTTTATCGCCAGGCTATCACAAACAGTGAAGTTAAAGTACCAACACGTCGTATGAAAGGGATGTATATCTATAATATAATATCTGGAGGTAAGGCTATCAGTACAGGTAAAGTGATAGTACAATAAGTTCTATCAATCTCATTTACACATCAATATTCTACAACAATTATTTAAACAAACAGAACAAATGAAGAAACTATTATTTGGCATATTTACTGCAATAGCTTTAAATGTGCAAGGGCAAAGTTTTGGAGAACCTCAAGTATTCGAAAAGGCCTGTTACTTTATTCACAATTTCGTAAATGAAGATTACTTCTTTTCCATATTAGATAATGAAAACAAAACAGACCGCACAATCAGTATTTACAATGACGAAATACACAATGTGAAAAATATCATAGTAAAAGATGTAGAACATGATTACAATCAGTCTTTTGATATTGGAGCAACCGTATATTCACTAATTGAATACCAAATGGTAAATGCAGAACATGATGGTGGAGAAGGGAGCCCTGCCACTCAAACACTTTTCAATAATGATGAAAAATGGGAATATATTCGGGGTACCTATGTCTATACAGTTGAAAATAGTGAGTCTTACGAACGAAAAGAATGGAAACTGACCAAAGCTGAGATCCTCGATGAAAATGGAAAGGTTTTAACAGAAATTCCAACAGATGCAATTACTGATTATCCCGGTTCCGGCCAACCTTACTCATACTTAAATGTTGTAAAAATGGGAGATAACCATTATATACTCAGCGAGAAACGTGCCCACAATAGCAGTGACCTAACACTTACTACTTTCTATAAAATAATAAAAGGCAATAGCTCAGGCATTAAATTCACCAAAATGGCTGAATTTAAAGGATATCCTAATCCGGTACGCCAGAACGAAACATTTACTATAGAAGTAGGAGAAGAAAATGTAACTTCCGGCAGTTTCATTGAATTATGTGATCAAAGTGGCCGCATGGTTTATCGCCAGGCTATCATAAGCAGTAAAGTTAAAGTACCAACACGCCGTATGAAAGGAATGTATATCTATAATGTAATAGCCAGTGGAAAGTCCGTTAATACAGGCAAAGTAATCGTACAATAAATAAATATATCCACTCTCCTACTTTGATATTCTAACTATTACTTTCCCTTTAGTTTTGAATATCAAAGCTTGAGGAGATACAAAGGATGTTTTAATGCCTCATTAATCGCAGAAAATCTTCTCTTTAGAGAATACTGTTGATATATGACATTAATACTTCCCACATTCTATTTATATTTTTATAAACGCCAAACTATGGGATAGAGAGGTAAAACTATAATCACATATTATGAAGAAGATCTTAATTTTATTAGCTTGTTTACTGCCAATGTTGAAAGGTATGGCATATGATTTTAAAGTCAATGACATTTATTATCGTATTTTCGCAACTGAAACAGGAATAGAGGCAGAAGTTACTTACAACAATGATAACTATAATTCATATTCAGGTGAAGTAGTAATTCCCGGTAATATAACACATGGTGAGAAATCATATAAGGTTACTTCTATCGCCTATAATGCATTTAAAGATTGCATTAATCTTACATCTGTCATTATTGGTGAGAATATAAACAAATTTAGCAATGATATATTCTCTGACTGTACAGCTCTTAAAGAAATTATTGTATCAGATAATAATCCTCAATATTTATCTGTTGATGGTATCTTATTTAATAAAGATAAGACTGAATTAATTATTTTTCCTAATGCAAAATCTGGGACTTATACTATTCCTAATAGTGTAACAAGTATTCGAAATAGAGCTTTCTATGGATGTACGAAACTAACATCTATTACCATTCCTGAAGGTATAACAAGTATTTACCAAGAGGCTTTCTATGGATGTGTAGGATTAACTTCCATAAACATTCCTAACAGCATAACAATACTCAGCGATCAAGTTTTTCGTGGTTGCACCAATTTAAAAAAATTTGTTGTATCAAATGATAATCCGCGATATTCAGCGATTGATGGAGTTTTATATAATAAAAACAAAACAAAATTACTATCCTATCCTAATGCGAAATCATCCACTTATACCGTACCTGATGGTATTACCAGCATTGGAGATTATGCCTTCTCCGACTGTATCGGATTAACCTCTATCACTATCCCTAACAGTGTTATTGAAATTGGAAACTCTATTCTTTCAGGTTGTCGCAATTTGCAGAAGCTCTCTTTACCATTTATTGGTTCTTCTATTAAGCTCCAAGAGCACCTCGGTTATTTGTTTGAATTAAGATCTAATTATAAGGCCCCCCCCGAACAAGGTTATGTCATTGTTACATACGGGCGTGATGTTTTTGGGATTTACAGTTATTATATTCCATTATCGTTAACAGAGATAAGCGTGATGAAACAAGCAAATCTTTCTTGCCGTTATGGATATGGACCTAATTATTGGTATTATGGTGTTTTTAATGGTTGTTCAAATCTAAAGGTTGCAAATCTCCCTTTGGCTACCTCTATCGGAAATAATACCTTCTCTGGTTGTAAAAATCTTAAAGATATAAATTTACCTATAGCCACTTCCATTGGTGAAAAATCTTTCTATGGCTGCACAAATCTTAAAGATGTCAGTCTTCCGTCGGCCGATTTTATAGGAAAGTATGCTTTTCAAAATTGCTATAGCCTTGAAGTTCTAAGCCTTCCCGTAGCTACTTCTACAGAGGCAGGTTTTTTAGATAACTGTGATAAACTACAAATAGTACTTTTACCAAAAGTAAGAAATATAGACATTTTGAGATTTCCAAAATCTCTTATTTCTTTAAATATTGGTAGCCTTAAAAGTTTAAGTAGTGGGATACTTTCTAATTCAAGTAATTTGGAAGAACTTACTATCCCTTTTGTTGGTACAGGAGTAAAAGAAACCGCTGCAGGGATACAAGGATTATTTGGTGATCTTTTTGGTACGTCTTCTAATGCTGAAATGAAAGCCACTACCCAATATTATCAGGATAATAAAGCTAAAACGTATTATTTACCTGCCAATTTAAGGAAAGTAACAGTTACAGAGGAATGTGAAGAGCTTCAATATGGCGCTTTTTATGGTTGTTCTACCATTAAAGAAATCACACTTCCTTATACCTTATACATGGTTGGTGAAAAAGCACTTTATGGTTGTGCTGGTTTAACTGATATCTATTGCAAGGGAGCTGCTCCCGCTGCTGCCTACGACAATAGTTTTACCGGAATCAGAGTCACCACTTGCAAACTCCACATCCCTTATAACACTACAAACCTCTATAAGGCAAGTGATGGCTGGAAGAAATTTTTCTATATGCAGGAAGAAGCACCCCTGACTGTCAATGTGACTAAAAATATATTGAATGCAGGTATTATTTTAGGAATCACTGAATACCAGCAAGGAGCCATGGTAAACTTGTCAGCACGAGCGAACTCAGGCTATCGTTTCAAATGTTGGATGGATAACGGAGAAATAGTTAGCGAAGAAGATAATTACTCCTTTACTATCAATGAAAACAAAAATTTATTAGCCGTATTTATACCTGTACAAAATGAAAATTCACTGATCATCAACACAGAAAGTAATGCAGTTAATTTTACATGGAAAACAATAGATGATACGAATGAATACATATTAAAAATATATTCGGACATAGATATGAAGAAAGAAATCGCTTCTTATCAATTTGATGCAAAAGGCGAATTAGTCACTCGTACAGCCTCCAAGCTTTCTTTCCGTGTGACGGATTTAAAACCGGAAGTTACCTATTATTATAGCTTAATTGCAAATGATAAATCTAATAAAACCCTATCCGAACAAATAGGGACATTTTCTACAACGCCTACAGGTATTGAAGACATATCAACTTCCACCAATATTTGCATAAGAGTAGAAGGCTCTTCTCTTTGGATAGAAAATGCACAAGAAAAAATGATCTCCGTATATAACTTACAGGGCGTATGCCAAACAGTTATTCATAAAGCAAAAGATATGGAAATGATACAGATAGATCATTCGGGTATTTATTTGATAAAAGTGGATAAGCTTTTGCAGAAAGTCATTATTAAATAATCTATTTAAGAAGGGAGAGACATTTTAAAAGGGTTTCTTCCTTTTCTTTTTTGAATCATAGAACTATCTTTGCTGATTAAAACCAAGAAAGGAGAATGAGCAATGTACGAATGGGCTAAAGAAATGAATTGTGCTGTCACAGTATGTGACACCAAAGGAGTTATCCTTTTTATGAATGATAAAGCATGTAAAACATTTGCCAAACACGGCGGTCTGATCGGTAAGAATCTTTTCGATTGCCACAATCTACAATCACAGGAGAAGATACGTGAGATGCTGGCAACAGGTGGCAGTAATGCCTACACGATAGAAAAAAATGGCATCAAAAAAATGATCTATCAAACACCCTGGTTTAACGAAGGAGTAGTAAGTGGTCTGGTGGAAATATCAATGGAACTTCCGGAAGAGATGCCGCATCACATACGAAAATAAAATCATCACGAGAAGATTATTTTCACTTACATAGCCATACAGGAATAAATAAATTTACGATTAGACGATTGACGATGTACGATTGGGATTACTCTATCTCTAATAGCGCTGAAACAGGCTTTTAAAAGAGCAACTTCAATCGTACATCGTCAATCGTCTAATCGTAAATTTATTCATATTCGTACAATCATGAACTAACTTCTTGATACCTGTAACCCTTTGTCAGACAAAGTCATTTCTACAAATCGTGCACAAGGGTTAGGCGCATATTCTGTGAGTAACCGACGAATCTGAACAGCCGCCTGTGGATCTTTGGCAACCATATACAGATATCCGCCACCACCAGCTCCCGGCAACTTATGCCCTAAAGTATAATCTTCAATCAAACGGATTATCTTTTCCACTTCCGGTGGATTTGTACCGGCATCAAGTGCTTTATTCTGTATCCAGCTCTTTCCTACCAACTTACCGTAATTTGCAAAGTTACCACGTAAAATAGCCTCATTCATATCCAAAGCATGTATTTTCATCTCTGACAACAAAGCAAGATGATTCCCTGAATTAAGAAACATAGAACGGACAATCTCTCCTAAAATACCTTTTGCCGTACGGGTTATGCCAGTATAATAAAGCAAATGACAATCCCGATATTCAGGATTCGTAAATAACTGATCGGGTAACCAACGCACTAACGGAGTCTGATCAAATCCGGATTCTGTTTGCAACAACTTAACTCCGGAGAAAACGCCACCATATTGATCCTGCCAGCCTCCTCCTGTGGTAAGCAACTGCTCCAATACCAATGTACAACGACAAATCTCATTCTTATCCCATGCCAAACCACAGAAATCATTGATTGCTCCCAACACAGTAGAAGCAAGAATAGAACTTGTTCCCAGTCCGGAACCTGCCGGTATAGCTGCAAGCAATGTAACTTCAATACCGGCACCAAAAACTTCCAACTGCTCCCTCAAAGAATCATATTGCACCTCCGAGAACTGAGGAACAAAGCCAGCTAGCGCCAATGCGGCTTTAGGTATAGAGAAAGGAGAACCTATTTTTCGGTAATCCTGCAACTCTTCATACGTATTCACCACTTCCATCGCTCCCATATCTATGGAACGAAGTACAACATGAGGTTCTTTACAAGTTTTGACGTATACTTGCAAAGGAGGTTGCCCGTTCAGTTCAATAGCCAGATTCACCACATTTCCCCCCGAATAAAGCGAATAAGGAGGAGTATCTGTCCAGCCACCGGCCACGTCGATACGTACAGGACTACGTCCCCATACAATCTGATCGGAATAAACATTCAGCTTCGGATTACATTTCTGCTTGCAAACCTGCCCTAGTAAGCCATTTCGCAAAAGATTGAATGCCTCTTTCTCTTCTTCCTTGCTGCCCGGATCATTTTTCAATTCCATCACGCGCGCCCGCAACATCCGGTTATGCATTTGCAATAACTGTGCAGTATCATCCGGCAGTGCCTGGGGCACTTCAAGTCCGAGATTTACAAATTCATGGGCAGCATCTTCCAAATCGAGCTGATAGAAAACACTCTTCTCATAATTGTCTGACAAGCCCTTCCAGTTTTCTCGACGAAAAGCCGTACGTTGAGCATAAAGCCGTTGCAGATTGGCACGGGCAGAAATTTCATCAGCAGAGAACTTCATACAGTTCAACCACAACACACGTCCTTCTGCCAGATCAGGTTCCGTTGTCATCCAACGCAACAATAAACCAAGTTCATCAACCGACTCCGTCATTGGAAAGATGGAAGCTGCCTGTAAATCATCCGTACCCCCCTGAATGTCATTCCAAGTAATGCCACGCTGTTCCATCCATTCAACAAAAGGAATACCAGTAAACAGAGTACCGGGTGAATCCAATGCGCCCTTAAACACGTCATCCAGTCCATATGGGCGTACCACAAATCCGGCTTCTCCCATAGGAACTACGTCCAAACAAATACCATCGGGTACCGTTATCTCCCAATCATTCTCCGGTACTCCGGTAATAATCTGACGAGATCCCAGTTTCCAACCTTTCCCCACATAACTGTTCTCAATCCATAAGTTGGCATTTTCGGAAGAGAAAGAGATACTGGTAGAAGCATTTTGTACAAAGATGGCAGGATTGGGTTTTACCTTACGATGCATGATTAATCGCTGATCACGCACTTTATCCTGTACAGCCAATGTAGAAGAGATTAACTCACGGCTCGTGCCATAGTGATAAAACTCTCCCCCGGGTAAAGGCAGTATAGCAACAGAAAGACTATTCAGTTCGGCATCTTCTATTTTGGGATGACTCCCCAGTGCAAGCCCATAATCTGAATAAAGATCATAATAGGTAATCTCTCCGGAATTAGTATCAAGAGAACGCTTCATCAGCAATTCCACAGCACGGTCGCTAAGCAACCATATCCCAATATCCATCAAAAACAGATGTGTTTTTGCCAGTCCTTCCAATTCTGCAAGAGAGGGCTTTTGCAGCATAAAGTCGAGAATATCCGGTGTCTTACGATCAGAGACAAACACTCCGTGATGCGTAGCTAATGACGGATTGACCCAAAGCCCATAACATACCACATCGGCCTGAGGAATCTCCTGCAAGGGCTTCTCCGAACGGATATATACATCTCCGCTGGCTATCAATGTATGCATATTCTCCGGAGCCATGTTCATAATTCTCTCATAAAGCGGCAATTGCAAAGAGAGTAGATTCTGCCCTAACTTCTGTCCACGCTCCCAACTGAAAACAGGGATCGGCGTAAGAATTTTCCCGGAAGGAGCATATCCCGGAAGCCTCCGGCTCTGCCCTCCGGCATGTAGTAAAATTCGTTTTTCAGCTCCCAACCAATTTGAAAAAGACTCTTTAGAAGCATAATTCTCATGACATGCCTGTAACAACCAAGTTGTTCCACCACCCGAACCTAACTTTGCTCCAACAGGATCGGAAGTACAAAACCATTCTGAGGCATCTACTTCTTCCAGTTCATGAAAGCAGTGCACCAGATTCGGAGGAAGAGATAATAATTTCTTCATGATATATCTGATATTTTATTTGTATGTATTAACGTATTTCATCGTATTTCCATAGGCACCGGGCCATATCTACATTACCACTCTTTTTGAAGCAGACACCTTCGAGTTGCAACAAGGTCCGTTGCTCTTCCCACCCGGGAACAAGCCTACCCTGTGCATTGACTACCCGGTGACAAGGAAGATTCAAGTCAAGAGGTACCTGCTTCAAACTACGTCCCACCATGCGTGAACATTGTGGTTTTCCCAGCAAAGCGGCTATCTCTCCATAAGAGATTACTTTCCCGGCAGGAATATCCCGTACCACTGCATACACCTCCCGGCAGAAGGCATCGGACATGGTTTCTTTACCAACCTTATAATCTTTCATTCCGTTTCTTTATCCTTTACGTTTCAAAAACTCCGTCGGACTTTCTCCAAACTGTTCCTTATAACACTTTGTAAAATAAGAAGGAGAAGTAAAGCCTACTTCATAAGCAATCTCCGCCACCGTCAGTTCCGAAGAAGCCAACAGAGAAGCCGCCCGCTTCAGACGCGCCATACGCAACAATTCATTAGGCGCATAATTGGTCAGCGATTTTATTTTGCGATAGAGCTGCACACGGCTCAGTCCCATATCTTTTCCTAAATCTTCTACATTCAATCCGGAGTCACTCATCTTCTCTTCAATAATCTTCTTGAATTTCTCGACAAAGTCTTTATCGAGATCGCAGATATCCTCCTTCGCCAATGTCTGCCGATCACCAAAGAATTGCTTTAATCGTTGGTGTGAATCTATCAGATTACGGATACGTGCCAACAGAAGCTGCGAACTAAAAGGTTTGGAAATGTATGAATCTGCCCCACCGTCATAGCCCTGTATGCGTTGTTCGTCCAGAGAACAGGCAGTCAGCAATATCACAGGAATATGACACGTCTGCAGCTCACTCTTCAATCGGCGGCAGCACTCAATACCATCCATACCCGGCATCATAACATCCGAGATAATCAGATCAGGCACATACTTCATTGCTTTCCGGATACCTTCGGAGCCATTAGCGGCCTCAATCACTGAATATTCTGCATTGAGCAACCCATGGACATACGAACGTATATCCGCATTATCATCAATTATCAGTACAGACATCCTTGAAGAGTCATAGCCCAACTCCTGTTCCTCTTCATCTTCTGAAAACTCAACAGGCAAATCCTGCTCAGATACTTCCAAAGATAATGTATCTGCAACAGACGTACAGTTACATACCGGTAGTTCTACCGTAAACATCGTCCCCTGCCGTTCGTCACTTTCTACCTGTATCGTACCACCATGCATCTCAACAAAAGCTTTGACCAATGCAAGCCCGATACCCGACCCCGCATGATGCATATCTATCTTATAGAAACGGTCGAAAATGCTACAGATATGTTCTGCCGAGATAAGGCTGCCGGTATTGGCTACTGTAAAACGGAAGAAGTTCTGCCCTTCTTTTTCCTGTGCGGAAAGACGAACCGTAACCTTTCCATTTTCCGGCGTAAACTTAAACGCATTGGAAAGAAGATTAAAGTAAATCCGCTCTAATTTCTCTACATCAGCAAGTGTATGATAATCTGTATCAGGCATACTATCAAAAGAGAAGCGAATATGCTTCTTACGTGCCGCTGCAAGGAAAGATTCGTTCCAATTTTCAAAACACTGCAACATATCTATCGCGACAGGAGTATACTCCATTTTGCCATTCTCGTACTTACGGAAGTCCAGAATCTGATTGACCAGACGCAACAAAATATTCACATTGCGCTGAACAAGCAGCAACAACCGATGCTGATCACCGGAAAGGTCTTTGTCTGCAAGTAATTGCTCTACCGGGTCGGCAACCAATGTCAACGGAGTGCGGAAATCATGAGAGATATTTGTGAAAAACACCAGTTTGGCATGAGTAGCTTCTTCCAGCTGATGCGAAAGCTGTATCAACTGATCACGTTGTTCGGAAAGAGTATCCCGCTGCTCTTCAAGCTGCTTCTTTTGTTTGGATAACTCAATATTCAGCCTATTTTTGACACGAAGCGCTTTATAAGCCACCAGCAACAATCCGGCTACCAGCAGTAATACAAGCAAACTACCATAAAGCACCACTTGCTGATTGGCATAGCGAGAGAGATAGCCACTGATACGTCCGTTCAGCGTTTCAATCTTTTTATCCAACTCAGCGATATGAGCAGTCTGGAGCTTCATTACCGGAGCGTTAATCGGATCTACAATGGCAGTCTCCATCGTGGTTTCACGTGCAAAAGGCTTCTTTTCGAGAATGTTCATTGCCATTTCCAGTACCTTATCTCCATTGGTAGGATAAATAAAAGTTGCATCCAACACACTGTCCAACACCAACTCTACTCCATTCCCTTTGCCCGGCAAGGCATCAATACCCACAAAAACAATATCTTTGGCCCGCCCCAGCTTTTCAGCCGCTTCAAAAGCTCCCGGTGCGATGCGGTCATTATGAGAGTATACGGCATCGATCTTCGGATAAATCCGCAATAAAGAATCCATAATGATCCGTCCCGGCTCACGTTCCCATGCAGCATCGGCCCTGGCCAGCAGATGAATATCCGGATAACGGCTAATGGCACTCATAAATCCCTGGTGCCTCTCCATAGCCGGAGTTGAACCGCTCAGGCCGGTAAGCTCTACTATGTTTCCTTTACCACCCAGTTTGGCGGCAAGATACTTTCCTACTTCGCGTCCTATCTCATAGTTATCTGCTCCCATAAAAGCAGTATATTTGTCAGAAAGAATCTTTCTGTCCACCACAATTACGGGAATACCTTTATCAAAAGCCTCTTCTACTATTGGTGTAATCGGTGCTGCCTCATTGGGCGTAACAATCAGCAGATCCACCTTCTTATCAATAAAATACTGAATATCTTCCTGTTGCCTCCGATTATCGTCATGTGCCGAACGTATCTCTACAGACACCCCTTCATAAAACATGGCTTCGCGCAATATTTCATCATTCATCTTATGCCGCCAGCTGTCATCACTACACTGAGACATACCGATTACATAGCGCGGAGTATCCCTCTTGCAGGAGGTCAAGGCAAGTATAAAAAGTACGACTGAAACAATATATCTCATAATTTATTCTGTTCTTCTCTCTGTGACTTGTATATTACGTATCTCGTTATTTGCATTCACTACCGGAAAATACATCAACTCCACTTTCGCCGGATTAAGTGAATAGGTCCCTGTATAACGCGGGAGCAACGAAATGCGGAAAAGATGTTTTCCTACTGGTAACTTCTCACAAAAGATAACGGTTTTTTCTTTAAAATATTCGCGATGTACCTCCGAAATATTACTATTTATTTTAGAATTATAGCTACAGGATGCAGGAATCGGTACTTCCAGCATCACATATTCTGCTCCAGCTTGCTTTACATTGAGAGTAACCACCAGTGTAGCAGGTTCTCCTGCTTTCAACCGGTCACCCCCCTCAAAAACAGACTGTACTTCAAATGCATCACTGCCATTAGCTTCTGTCACCCGCTTTACGATAGATGAACTAAGTATTAGAGGTATCCCCTCTTTACGGGTCAGCACCAGAGAATCGCCGGCAGCTAAACGGATGGTATAAGGAAACTCTGTTATTTGCCGATTTTCCTTTCCTGTGAGTTCTACAATTGCCGGAACACCTTGTTGAGATTGCCCATCCAGCAAATCATCCAACACAGTTGCTACCGCCAAAGAAGCCTGGTAAGTATTCCAACCCGTATTTCGCGTACGAAGAATATGCCATTGCATTGCTTCTTTTAAGTGACTCAAAGAAGGTTCACTCTTGATTATCCGATAAGCGATCAGCGTATTTTCCAATCCGGTGTAATCACAGTAGGATAATCTTCGGTCGTCCGTACAATATACTCCACCCAGCGCATCTTCTTTCAGGTACCTGCGAATACTGTCGGCCACACTAACCTGCGACTGTAACATCTCCCAAAGCAACAGTTTTTCTTTGAGACAGGATTGAGGTAAATATGATTTATCAGCTTCTTTTAAGGCATTTTCTTTTACCTCACATTGCTCTACCAATGGATTCAGCAAACGGAATATTGCCGCATAATCCTGTTCCGCCCCCCAATACCACAAAGCATGCAACAGGTATATATCTTCCAATCGTTTCCCTCTGAAAGGTTGTGCCAATTCATAGCGTACTCTCAATTTATCCAAATTAATCCGAACCTCATAACCGTCTTCCATAGCCATCTTCAAGGCTTTCAGAATATGTCCCGACATCCATAAAGAAGATTCTGTCGTACGTCCCCACCATCCCCAAAGCTGTTCGTCATTCTGATTATTGACCAGACGGCGAATAATCTTTATTATCTCTTTCTCACCCGCAAACCTTTCACCGTTATAATAAGCTATCTTTTTCTGTCCCAACAGTCCTATCAGTTTAGAAGCCAATTGTTCATTACACCAATAGCGATATCTCCCTAAATAATTAACAGCGTCCTGATAACTATCTAACTGACTTCCGCTAAGTTCCACCCTGACTTCCTCCCCCGGCCCGGCTTTCACCTTCACCGTTTCATCCTTTTGCAAAACACAAAGAGATCCTTTTGACAACTCAGTCCCCTGTGCAACTACAGGAATCATATGCTCTTCTCCATCTCTGTAACCATCGTCACGAGTAAAAATATAACTGACCTTCATACTATCCGACGTGGTAACCTGCACAGGCAATCCTATGCTATAAGTTCCTTTTAATCTTACCTCCTGTCTCATCAACGTGTCAGCCTCAACACAAAAAACGGTACTCCCTTTTACCTCTTCCTCTTTTGTATAATTACGTATTGTCCCGGTGAAATTAGTTGTATCGCCCACAGTCAGGAAACGCGGTGTTTTCAATTCCGCCATCAGTGGTTTGTAGGATTGTATCGACTGACGGTAAGTGCCGGAATTCAGTTTACGATTCATAGCATAAACCACTGCATCCCATTTTGTTATGTTATCAGGAAAAGTCACATTAAACTGCGCTTTACCTTCTTTATCCGTATACAACTTCGGCTCCCAAAAACCTACATCAGAGAAATTACGACGAAGCCCGTTCAGTTGCATCAATTCATCATACAGCCTATGTTCAGCCTCTTCAGAAGTTTTCGCCTCTTCATCCGGAAGTTCTTCTTCGGGAGGGACAACATCAGCACCACTTCTCGTAGTTGTAGTTAAAAGACCACTCACAGAACCAGCGAGAGTAGATCGGACTCTGGTTCCATATCCCGTTACTACTACTTCATCAAGTGCCAAATTATCCTCCTTCATCATAACAATCAACTCCGTATTAGGCCTTACTTCCACTTCCTTCGTTTGCATTCCGATAAAACTGAATTCCAGCGTACTATTACCTCCACGTTCGCACATCAACTCAAAATATCCGTCAATGTCTGTAACAGCACCATTTCCGGTTCCCTTCTCTACAACCGAAACACCAGTCAACGGCTCGTCATCTCCTTCAATATATACATAACCAGACACTTTATCTCTGCCTGCCCAACGCGTTTTCGTCAGCCTTAATTCACGATAAGCCGGTTTCAAAGAGAACGTACCAAGGTGTCTTTGCAATGCCAGCCACTGCGAAGAGAGAGAATCCCGCTTGTGCCATACCGACATTTCCATATTGATATCCACATGATGACAAGGACGCAATTCAATACTATCCCGTTTCAGATATTTCCCGTTATTATAAAGAACAATAATATTATATACACCTGTAGGGATCTCAAGATTCCTATTCCCATTTTTAACAATCATATCCGGATAAGAAACTTTCCGGGTAATCCGATCTTCAAATAATAAACCAGCCACTCCGGTAGAGTCTTTTTCTACGGGTAACCGAAGATTTAGCGCTTTATCCGATTGAGCAATACAGATGTTTTGCGGATGCCAGGCATTTCTCTGCCTGCATTTCTCTACAAACTGCCGAAATACTTCCGGTGTGAAATAAAAATCATTCAGGTTGGTTATTACATCAGTAGATGAAAAACTAAGATATTTAGGACAAAACTCTTCTGAATATTTATAAACCACATTGCCTTCAAACTCATAAGCAAAACCACCCTCGTGCCGATACTCTACCCCATTGGCATACTTCCAATATCCCGGCTCTACCGGACCAACCAATACACTTTTCATACGTGGCAATGCGTAATTGAGATAAACCGGACACATCTTGCCAAATTCTCCCTCCAGACAAGTATATTCTACTCCATCCGGTACGGGAAGACGACAGAGATAAAACTGGTACCGTTCTTCCTCTTTACGGGAAAAAACAGTTCGCCCCTGCCTGTCCCGGATTGTTTTCAGCCAGACTGTTTTCGCTTCCTTCGGAACCTGCTCCATATCCAGGCTCAGGATGGTCTTCTTTCCTTTCTCAAATGAGATAGAATCCAACACGATAGCCCTGTCAGACAAGCGTATAGTCACTTTTTGTTTGGATGATTCGGGCGGTATCCGGAAAGAGTATCCTTGCGGTTGTTTAGTCCACGAAAAATAACAAGGCTTATCATTCAATTCTATCACATAAATAGTCACGGACTTCCCTCCCATCATCACGTAAGGTGCAAACTGAGTACTGCCATCGGGTGTATCCATCACATGTCTGAACAATTGCCCCGAAGGGTATATGAACCGATAATAAGGCAAGCGATCAAGATGCGCCAATCTATTCCAATGTTCAAAATCCAATGAGGCAGAATGCAAATAGTTTTTCTGTTTCATCGAGTAACTCGCCCGTTGCTCACGTGCCTGTGGTTCGGCTCCATAATAAGGCAAATCAGGTATATCATATCCCAACTGAGAGTTTACAGAAAAAGCGGTAAGATCTACATTCGGCACAGGCTCTCCGTATCTATCGCGCACGTGCAATGTAGCATCTACTCTCTGTCCCGGATAAATTCGCTTCGGCAGATTCGTTTCCACAGACAGGCTGTTGGGGTAAACACGATACACACGTTTCAGTGACCTCTCTTCATTTCCCATGAAATAGAACACTTCAATGTAATAAACCGCTCGAGTATCAATGTCACCAATATGCAAGTCCAGCTCCTTTCCCGCCCCCTTTTGCAAAAGCTGATTACCTTGATAGACATACCACGACACATCCAAATTCAAAGGATTCGTCAGGCAAGCTTTCAATGAGTCGCTATCTATCTCCCCTTTCAAATCCAACTGACTATTCATATCTGCAACTGCAATACGTGATTCGTAGTTAAAAGCCGGTACTCTTAAAAGATAACCCGTAGCAGCCTGGCTAAATTTCTGCTCATAAGGTAGATGAATCTTCCGGATCTTTTTATCATTCCCACATATTAACTCAGCTTCTACACTTCTCTCCACCCCCTTGTCCAGAAATGCAAAACGTAAAGAATCCCCCCGGGTATGATACTGCAATTCGTAGTGTGAATGATAAAAAGTGGCACGGCATCGTTGTTCTCTCCGCTCATTGTCCGGCGTAAGTAAAAGTACATTCACCTCGTATGCGCAATCTGCCGGACCAAATATATCGGCAGGAATCTCAAGATGCGTTTTCCCTGTTGCATCCAGACTGATACGGCGAAACATCAAGGTATCCGGTAATGACAGTACACTTGTGTAAGAATGCAGTATTGTGCGAAGCCGAACAGTGATCTCCACCTCCATTTCTTGCATAGGCAATCCATTGGCATCTGTCGCAACAACCTCCAGCTTATTTACCTGCGAAGCGTACTGTACATCCGAATGAAGCTTAGCTTCCAATTTACTTCCTGTCAATTCATAGTCTTCATAACGAAAATTGGTAGTAGCCGCTACCCGTCCCCGTTTATCACGTAACTGGATAGAGTATAGACGGTCGAGTTCCAGCTTCAATGAATCGTCCAACTGGAATTCTCCGGCAAAACCTCCCGGATGATAGGGAGGCAAAGTTAATATTTTTTTAAACTGATATCCCTTTGTCCGCATCCACAAAGAAAGCTCCTGCTTCAATGGGCGTCTGTTACCGGACAAGGCATATGATTTAAAACGAACCGTTTCACCCGGTTTGTATTTATTTTTATCTGTTATCATGTAGCTATAAAAGCTGGGACGACTCTCCTCCCGATCCCAATAATCTGAATACCAGGAAGGAACGAGATGTTTTTTCAGGTCGAAGACAGCCCGAAACTTATCCAGCTCAACAGTAAGAATATGATCTTCTTCTTCCGACCAGTCTTCATAACTATATGTTTGGCTGGAGTTATCATACAAGAGACGGTTATAATCCAGACGTACTTTAGCATCATTGCGGATATCACCTTCGGCATCTACCACCTGCAAAGTAAGTGCGCCATATTCTTTGAAAAGAAATACCTGAAAAGGAATAACAGGATGATAGCTATAATTAATTTTATTTCTCTCAATATTGGCAAAAATAAAATGTCCCTCAGCCGGTTGTTCTTCCCATTTCTCCGAGAAAGAAGCAAAAGGAGTAGTAAGCACTCTCTCCCAGTCCTTAGGGCGGAAACGCCCTTTAAGAAGTTTCAATGCTTCCTTATCACTGAGCTTGAAAACAAAAGTTTCATCCGGAGCATCTTTCCAGACCAGAGGTTGTGCAAGAGTAGACAGGGAGACGAGTAGTAATCCCAATACACAGAAGTTTTTTATCATACTTCGGGAGACATTCATAGCATTCCTTTTCGTCATTTATGAAGGCATTACAGTGTTCAAAGATACAAAGTTTCTTTTAAATTATTGATAAGGAAAAGGCAAAGAACAAGGAAGTAAGTTCTAATAAGTGATTGTTCTATGATCGAAATACACAGTACATAACTACTTGCAATTTGACAAAGTGACATTCCTGATCCTCTGGAATCCTCTAATTCAGGGAAGGTTTCTCACAAGTGATAAAAATCTTCGGCATTTCCAGTTTTGACAATTCTCATTGTACAGTTTTCAAAAAATTACATAACAAAAACATCTTATTCTTTTGACATTCGTTACACAATTCAACTTTATAAACCTCCTTGATTATACTTTTGACAATTAAGATTTGGGTAAATTTAGTCGTCAGTTAGCGTCCGAAAACGTCTTTTAAGGCGGTTTTATTTTTTCTCGTAGAGTCTCGAGTCGTTTCTCTACGAGGTTCGGGTTGTTCCTCGTAGAGGAACCGAACTTATCATATAGGGAAAATTAAGATAACATGCCGGGTAAATGTGCATAACTATCCAAATAAAGGAAGATTATGCAATAAAACAGCGATGATAATTTACATTATTATGCAATTTATTCTCCAGTTATAGCAATGATTAGAATAAGTGTGTTATAAAAAACGATTATATAAGAACAAAAAGACAGGATAACTACATTTCTTGAAACTTTTATTAATTCCATCATGGTATTGCATTCGATAACATAACATCGACTCATCAGTCCATTCGAATTCCGTTTTCAACCAAATTGCCAAAGAATCATCTAAAGCAACATTACATGTATATGTAAAACATTATAGCTCGGTAAGAAAACAAATGTGTATTGGTGAGGAAAGGGATTATTTATCTACTTACTCTCACTTTTCCAGTATTTTTTTGATTAGTCAATAATAAATCCTTATATTGTAATCATTATCAACTGCTACAATGAAGAAATTGTTAACTATATTCTTCGCCATCTTATGTAGTTGGCAGCTATATGCTCAATTACCAGTTATTCCGGTCCCCCAAGCCGCCACGATGGATGCTTATGGAATATCAATCCAAAAGCTCAAGCAGTAATCCATGTTTTTTTGTTTGACTACCAAATCTATACTCAGCAAAATCAATAATAGAATATGAAGAAAAATAGAAAGAAGTAAAGATATTACAAGGTTGTACACTTTTACATAACAAGAATGTACAACCTTACTATGCAAGAATGTACATTCTTGTTATACAAAAGTGTACACTCTTGCATCACCTCATTATCAGCGCATTACAAACAGATATAGATCACAATAGTCTGTCTTTCAAAACCTGTGGTAACTCAGGCATAGCGCCACTCTGAGTACATACATATGCAGAAACTTCAACTGCCAGTTTATGGGCTTCGGGCACACTCTTACCCTTCAATAACGAAGCACAGAAAGCAGCCGTAAACGAATCACCTGCCCCCACCGTATCGGCTACCGGTACTCTGGGTGTCTCCTGGAAAGAGACTACGCCCGGAGTAAATACATAGCTCCCGTTGGTTCCACAGGTCAGTATTAACATCTTCAAATTGTATTTAGCGAGGAGGATCCAGCATTTGTCCTGAAGATCGATACCCGGATAACCGAACATACGGCTGATAGCAACCAATTCTTCATCATTAATCTTCAGTACATTGCAACGCTGGCAAGACTCACGAATGATTTCTTTGGTATAAAACCCCTGACGAAGATTGATATCGAATATCTTCAACTGCCCATCTCCATCGGGCATCGTGTCAAGAAAACGATTGATAGAGGTACGACTCACTTCATTGCGTTGCGCCAGCGAACCAAAGCAGAAAGCACGAGTACTAAGCGCCAAGCGTTTCAGATCATCAGTAAATGGAATATTGTCCCAGGCTACCCCCTCTTTAATCTCATAAAGAGGTATACCAGCACTATCGAGCGTTACCTGTACGGTTCCGGTAGGATAATTCACCACTTGCAACTGATGCTTCAGCTGCTTTTCTTTGAATACCTCAAGGATTTCATCCCCCAACGCATCATTGCCAACAGCACTTACCACACGGCTGTCAAATCCAAACTGCGATACATGATAAGCGAAGTTTGCCGGAGCACCACCTATTTTTTTTCCTTCGGGCAGCACATCCCATAGTGCCTCACCCATTCCTACGATTATGCTATTCATACTAATTTATGATTAAACTATTTACAACTTAAATTACTTTTTAATGCGGAAAGTGTAGAATAAGAGATATGCTACTCCAACCGTCATTACGGCTACCGCACCGCTCTGTCCGATGGCGTCAGAAGCAACTCCCATTGCCAAAGGGAAAATTGTTCCTCCGAAAAGCCCCATGATCATCAGACCGGAAACTTCATTTTTCTTATTCGGCATAAACAATAATACCTGAGAGAAAATGATAGGAAATACATTTGAATTACCAAATCCTATTAAAGCAATACAAATGTAAATCATTATCAAGTCATGGAAAATAAACAATCCTGCCATTGCCATCAACATAAAAAACACACTGATAGCAAAGAAAGTTTTAGATGACATTTTACGCAGAATAAAGGATCCTAAAAGACAACCTATGGTACGGAAGATAAAATACAGACTGGTTGCGAAACCTGCATCTGCTAATGTCATGCCTAAACGCTCCATAAGAATCTTCGGAGCAGTAGTATTTGTACCCACATCAATCCCCACATGACACATAATCCCGACGAATGAAAGTAAAATAAAAGGTTTACCCAACAAAGCCAGGCACTGCATAAAAGTGGAAGGCTTTCCTTCTTCCGGTTCTTCTACTATCGATGTAGCATTCAGTAACAAAATGGCAACAATCGATATAACCATATAAATGGGGAAAAGTACACGCCAGCCAAGGTCGAATGAAGGAATGGCTTGTGTAGCCCCCCACATAGCGATGTAAGGAGCAAGGAAAGAAGCAATGGCTTTTATAAACTGTCCGAAGGTAAGACTACTGGCAAGTTTGTCACCACTAACAATAGTAGAAAGTAATGGATTCAATGAAGTCTGCATCAAGGCATTCCCAATACCAAGCAGAGAAAACGAAACAAGCATCAATACATAACCATCTCCGAAAATAGGGAGAACCAAAGATGCAAAAGTGATTACAAGACTAAGAAGTACCGTTTTTTTACGTCCGATACGATTCATCAACATACCTGTAGGTACGGAGAAGATAAGAAACCAAAAGAATACCAGCGAAGGAAAGATATTTGCCTGAGCATCTGTCAGACCAAGATCTGCTTTTACATAATTAGAGGCGATACCTACAAGATCAACAAATCCCATAGCAAAGAAACAAAGCATCACCGGGACAAGCTTCGTTAGCGAAGCATTTTTAGTATTTTCCATTATTTTTGAGTTGTTAAGTTGGGAAGTTTTTAAGTTGAGAAGTAGTTAAGTAAAAATGTTTTGCTTAGATAAAGCAGAACTATCCACTACTTACTACTATCTACTTACTACTAATTTATACACAGTAAATGAAGTCACATTATAGCTTCCGCCTTTGGCATAAAAACTAATGCGATTGTAAGGTTCCGATGGGAACACAAGGTTCGTCATCGCAAACCGGCCATCGTCGCCGAAAGCTTCAACACTCGATTTATCAATAAACAGACGAAGTTTCATTTCATTACCACCCTCGATAGGAGCCATTGTCACAGTTGGAAAATCTTTGCTGAATGATACATTTCCACTCTTTGTACGATCCATAGAGAATTTCTTCTCAATCAGATTGTAGCACATCTCCACTTCTTCTCCTTTTGAATTGAATAATTGAAATCCAATGACTTCGGCATTTTTATTTTTAATAGTCATCTCTATTTCGTAAGTATCTGTGTTGTCGGCAAAAAGCTTATCCATATTATAAGTACGATCTACTTTGAAAGTACGCTTCTTTATTGCTTTATCTCGTAACTTAAGTAACTCTTTGGAAGGAGCACACTTCACGTAAGTCTCCCCATTGAAAGTATAGAGTGAAAGATCACGAGGTACAGAGTTTGCACTACGGTATTGTTGAGTCGGAACATTGTTCGCATATTCCCAGTTACTCATCCATGCCAAAGCAATGTGACGACCTTCGGGGGCATTACTCCAGGTTACTGTAGCATAATGATCTTTCCCCCAGTCCATCCATTTGGTTAAAGCCGGAGAGTCATTTACAAACTTCTGTCCATCGAATGAACCCACAAAATACTGCGTGGCCGAGCCACCGAACGGCCCCCCCGGATTAAGGTTACAGATAAGTACCCATTTCTTTAATTCAGTGCCTTCGACAGGTAGTTCTATAAGATCAGGACATTCCCATACACCACCGTGAGCCCCCTGTCCTTCACCGAATTTACTTTCCAAAGTCCAATCCTTCAGGTTAGGAGAAGAATAAAGTTGCATCTCCTGTCCTACAGCAAGAATCATAATCCATTTCTTTGTATCTTCATGCCATATCACTTTCGGGTCACGAAAATCACGTTGGGTGGAAGTAAGAATGGGATTACGGGCATACTTTTTGAATGTCTTTCCGTTATCGAGGCTGTAAGCCATACTCTGTACCTGACGGTCACTTGCCGAGGTATAAAAAGCCACTATGGCTCCGGCACCAAATCCGGCAGTATTGTCTTTATCTACCACACATGAACCACTAAAGATCGTACCCAGTGCATCCGGAGAGATGGCATCGCCATGATGCTTCCAATTCACTAAATCCGTACTCGTAGCATGTCCCCAGTGCATATTACCCCACATAGAACCGTAAGGGTTGTGTTGATAAAACAGATGATAAACACCATCCTTATATACCATCCCATTCGGATCATTCATCCATCCATAAGCTGGTGTAAAGTGATAAACCGGACGGAATTTTTCACAATTGGAAATATCATATTCATCAGAAAGTTTCATCTCTTTCCAACATATAGCCGAATCCGGGATAAGCTGAAAATTGAAAGAAAGATGTTTGTTATCAAATCCGGTAAGGTCGACTGGTACAAAGTAATCTACTTTATTTACAGCCAAACGGACATTCATGTTACGCACTACGTCGTTATCGGCTATCATATACAATTTAGCTTCGGGCGAAGCCTCTTCTACAGGAAGAAGCAAATACTTTTTCTGTTCTTCTATCTGAACAATACTTTGTCCGTCACCTAAATGCTTAATCACGAAAGGAGGATTTATAGCCGGACAAGAACAGACAGAAGCGGCAGTCCCTATTATAAACAAGGAAAGTGTTTTTCCGATTTTCCGCCAGGAATCTTTTAAATGAAACATGTTGTTATGGTATTAAGATTTTTAAATTCTACTGCTGCAAAGATAGACGCCATAGCATACAACGCCTATCACATTTATTGCAAACTATATTATATTTGTTACATGGGTTCTCATTTGCCCAAGTCTGAATATTCGGTATTTATAATATTTGATTCATTCTATACTAATAATGATACGTCTGTCTTTTATATATTTTACTCAATCATTTATTTCACAGCATTTAATATCAAACAATCTAATCCGAAAATACCACCCGTACCATGGGCCTTTTCATTCTTACCAACCAGCTCTATTTTTAGACGTATTTTTCCATTCTCCGGATCATAACGTCCGATACGAATAGCTCCGGAATTAACAACACCATATTCAGGCGCACTGCAACCATCAAACAAGGTTGGAGATTTATGTCCATTTACATAAAAACCGATAATACCATAGTCCGGTGCTTTTGTTCCATAAACAGTTATATCATATGGTTTATTCTCAGGCACCTCAAATTCATATTCAATAAAACTGCCAGTTTTCCCATGTGTACAGATTAACTGCTTACTCCCACTCCACTTTCCTTTAGAGAAAGTAAGCATACCCTGCCCATCAGTAAATAGTTCTTCGGATTTTGCTATAGGAGTTAATTTTTCAAACTCTATCGCATTCATTGCAATCTTGTAAGCGGCCGGATCCGCTGGTTGAGGCAGCAAAGGCCGCGTCGCCTCCTCTATCAATGTGCTGTTTTCTGCTTTTGCGTTCAGATCACCATACCAATATACAGTAGCAGCATAATCAACCTCACCCGATATCCAACTCAACATTTCTATATCAAAACGAAGGTGTCTATTAAACGGGATCTGATCCAGACTACGAGTCCGGAAGAATGTATTATACCCGATTGACGTTTCTGCGTCTGCACGGGTTGCCCCTCCAAACGGTGTATAGAAAGGAACTACAGGAGCCCAGGAACAATTATAATAATCTTCCGTGCCTGTGCCAAAATGAGAAGGAAAGTCTTTATCATCATCCACCCATATCTTTTCATCTCCTTCTCCATACCATGCTAATGTATGATTAAAAAGCGATAATACATCTCCTTTATAAACTCCACGCCCATTTAATGTTGCAAAATTCCAATCGATACATGCCGCATCATTATCCGGATTTGCTTCTACATGAATGCCATTTTCCTGTCTCCATGAAGAATGAAAATAAAGGCTGCGTTCATCCCATTTCCAATCATCCACACGTATTTCGATATCAGCTTTTACTGTGGTAGAAGAAAGATTCACAAGTTTAAAAACCGCATTACTCTGATAAGGCATTACCCAGCGGCTAAGCACATGCCCTTTGCCATCAGCAGAAATATACCAGCTATCTGACTTGCGTGCTCCCATACCTGCTCCCGAGAAATCACTCAAAGGCACGGTAACTGTCTCCACACCATCAAAACTCATTTTAATAATCTGTTCGCGCATCGCCTGTTCATAATGTACTGAATCCACCTGAATATTTATAGATAATAAACGGACAGCATTCGTTCCTTCGGGCAAAGCAACCGACAATGAATCTTTTGAAAACAACTCTTTGGATTCAGTTAACAATGTTCCCTTCTCATAAGAAGGATAATTCCGGAGTAATGAATCCACATATAATATCTTATCTTTATTCTGCTCTACGAGCTCAACAGAAAAAGTTTCAACTTTTGTTCCTACCGGATAACTACGATAATTTATTCCATAGTATTTAGGAGAAGGCTCAATTGAATCCGGTAATTCAAATGTTATCTTACATCCATTACTATAGGGTATGGGTAAAAACAATGTATTCCCCCCTTTTCCATCCGGAGTATAATTCGGATGTTCCTGTACTAATTCTTTACCTATTGACAAACCGGAACGGAGCAAATCATAAGCCGGTATCTCCCATTGGGCATCCCCGGCATGATTAAAATAAAAACGCATTATACCACGTTTATCCATTGTTGTTAACCAGAAACGCGTAATAACGCCCGGACCATCCTGATCAAATAAAACATTTTCTTTTCTCCCATTGATTGTATCAACACGGATTATCCCAAAACCATCATTATTGGCAAACCAGCCTGCTGAGTCCGGATGAACGGAACGGCGGTCGTAACTACTTTCCTGACGGCAAGAAAATGGTATGGCGGGAAAACGGGCACTCTCTTCGTAATCAACCATTTCATCTAATAATGAGCTAAAGGTAATATCATATTTTTCTTGTTTACAAGAAAAAAACGACATCATGCTAAACAACAAAAGCAAACAGCGTGTATAATTCATATCGGCATTCTTTAAAGTTTTATAAAAGAAAGTGAAGAGTCATGTTCAATCCCTCCTCTTCACTTTCCATACATACTAAAATTATCTATTCATCATTTTCTCAACCGTCACATTTCCTTCTTTATCTGTTTGACGAACAACATAAACTCCTTTTTCCAGATTGTCTATAACGGCTTCTTCGTTTGCACCGAATGTTGTCATAAGCATTCCTCTGATATCATAAATCTCAGTCTTCACAATTTCTTTCTTATCCTTTGAATATAAAGGAATGGATACAGTTTCACTCGACAAATAAAGCTCATCTACATATATATCCACAGGTTCGGTAAAACTTGCATCTTCTTTCGTATCTACAACATGAGCCTGCAAAATAATAATTTGTAATGGAGCACCCTCCAACAAATTGTCAGGGAATACAAATTCTAATTTTTGCCATCTACCCACCTCTGTATAATCAGCTGTCAGAATTTGTTTCTTCTCCTCACCAGGAGACTGTAACTCCAGACTTACCGGTCCTGCTATACTCTTCTTTACCATCATCGTCATACATCTGAATTCATTTAAATTATTCACCTTAAAATTACGATTAATGGCACCGGAAAATACTTCATCATTCTTTTCTCTCTTAATCCACAAACACTTGTCAGTGGTATTGATACCTGTCCGGTCCGGATTAGCAACAATTCTGGCTTTTCTGCTGAACTCATCTCCCGGGAAAGGAATCCATCCACCAGCAATTCTATCTTCTCCATTAAAACTAAATTCCGGCATAGCCTTATGTAAAGTAATCTCATCGGCATACATAATACAATCTTCGAAATCATCATTGTTATTTTCATCTTCACGATGAATTTCAACCAATATTTTGGTAAGTCCGGTTGCTCCAAGCCCTGAAACATTTATGATCGGAAATGTCAACTTTTGCCAGGAATCATCGGTGGCAGTATATTCTGCATATATCATACCGCTTCCTCCTGTCGGACTCTGTAGTTCAAGGCAAACTTTCCCTGGATAGGGCTTTTTTACTAACATCGAAATCGAATTATAGTCAGTAATATTAGGCACACTAAAACTCTCGGATAAAGCACCTTCCCAAGGCCATCCTATCTCGTCAGAACCACCCGTCTCTTTAGGACGATTCATTGAGATACATTTAGCTGTCGAATTAACCGCATCCGGAGTTGGATTATCCACTTCCTGTACATTTGTCGGACCGGCAAAATTGTGCCATTCAACGCCCGAAGTTACATCACCATAAATAACCAAATCATCTTGAGCCAATAATGTAGAAGTGGCAGCAAGTGCAGCAACGAGTAAAAATGTCTTTTTCATGTTATCAATGTTTTAATTATTAAATAAAGGATTATTCATATACTTTTATATCAGAGAAAGAAACTTCGGTTCCCTTATCTGTGAAAATAGCCCACGGATTCTTAGGCATTTTGTCAATACGATTAGAGAATGCAATCTTATCATTTACATACATCACACAAACAGATTTTTCAGCCACAATCTTCACCTTAAATTGTTTATCGGCCGGAACTGCCAATGTAACATCGGTTTGTGCAGGAGTAGTCCCACGTGTCAAATCATCTTTTGACATTATCATTTTCTTGGATTTCAAATCAAAACGAATAGAATAAACTTCTGTTTTATCATCACATGCTCCAAAAGCAAATCCAAAAACATCTTCGTCTCCGGTGGCTTTGACAGTTGCTTCTATTTTACACGTCTTATCCAATCGCGGGAAGGACACTGAAGCCATATCCGAAAGAACATATGAATTCTCTTTCTTGACAGCTTTCCCGGATTTATCAATAAGTACTGTCTTTTTCAACGCAGTAAACTTCTTATCAATTCCGTCAGGAAGTTTAAGATCAATGGTTCCATCTGCATTAAACAACATATGATGGCAAACCAAAGAGCCTCCCCACTGATCGGGATCACCATCACCGATACGCGTCGGACACCATCCCGCCAAATAACGTTCTTTTCCGTTTGACATCGTTTTTCCGGCATAGAAAGCAATGCCATCAAATATATCATTGGCAGGTTTTATCCATGGCCCTTTCAGTGACTTGGCATAACGATAATGTACTTTACGGTCGGCTACATTCGAATAAGTCAAATACCAATACTCTCCTTCCTTAAAGACATCGGCACACTCCATGACCCAAATAGCCGGATCTGTATAAAGAGGTTCCTGTAATGTCCATGCCTTTGCGTTCTGCAACTCTTTAGATGTGAATAAAGCCAATGTTGCCCCTGCATTCGTATGGGTGGTCACCACCATTTTATACAATCCGTCTTCTTCATCATAAAATACATGCGGATCACGACAATCATTTTCCACATATCCACTCTGTCCCCGTAGAGAGAGATAGAAATTATGTTCACCCTTCTTTGTCCAGTTCTTCATATCCCTGGAGGTAGTCAATAAGATAGCCTGTGTAGGTACTCCCATCTCCTGCCACTTCCACTGATGACCTGTATAAAACGCACAGTATTCTCCGGTAATACGATCTTTAATTACACCACCTGTTCCTAAAGCTACATCCTGCTCTTCTTCTTTCCCACAAGGGATGGTTTCACCACCAAAAGTAAAAGAAGAAAGATCGGTGGAAGAAACCATATGCCATGGATGTAAGAAAGGATACCCCGAACGCCAGTCCTGTAAATAGAAAATATAAAATTTACCGTCATCATAATAAGGTATCGGATCACCTACCCAGCCATTTGCAGGTTTATACCAAGTAGTATAAGCACCTTTCTCGCTGGCAGATTGACAATCAGTGGTTTTATCCACCACCTCTTCTCCTCCGCCATTTGAAGGTTCGCTATCACTACATGCCCATAAATTGAAAGTTGCGAACATAAACAAAACATAGATATACTTTTTCATAATTATGATCTCTATTTATTTTGACTACTAAAAAAATAAGTTTGTTGTTTATAGTAAAGGATATGATACATCGTTGACAAGCAACGATGTATCATTTTACACCAATTATTTAGTGAGATAATTGAAAACATTCAACGTCATCTTTTCTATATTAGAATAGTATGAATTTGACGACACATTTTCTTTCTCATAATACCAGTCATAAGACGGGGCTCCGATACAAACAGCAGTTCCTTTTCCACCTTCGATACCATCAAATACCGAAACAGCAACTTTTTCATTACAATCATCATCCCAATTGAAAGAAGCCAATGGTGTACCACCCGTCTTTGATGCCCAATCTGCCCAGTCTTGTGTATAAGGGGCAACAAGATCCCACGGACATCCGATATTCCTTCTCCAGGATATCTCTTTCCCAACAAGCCAAACTACCGGCCACGATTGAGTGGTTTTATCAATTGTCACTCCTTTATAAATAGGATGCTCTTCACAACCGGTAATAGCAATACCCCAAAGTTCACCAGGAGCATTCACCTGCCCGGCATCACCAAAACTACCAAAAGCATTGTTTGGAGTATATGCAGCAGGGGTGATACCCAGACTTCCCGTATAGAGACAAGCTGTTCCGGAAAGGAAAATATTACCACCATTGCTGTAATATCCTTTAATTACATTTGTCACATTCTTATTAGCAGCAATAACCGGTAGTGTATTCGCTTGTTCATAATGGAACCATACCGCTGTAAACTGATTGAGTGAAGCAGCGCCATCTTTCAATGACTCCAATGATACATATTTACTGTTCGGAATATTTTCCATCATCCATTCTGCCGCAGTCTTTTCATCAGCATTAGTCAGTCCGTCAATGGTTTCGGCCGTACCCAGGAATGCATAGGTATGATCACTTTGTATTACAGAAACCTCATAAGTAAAGGTTTCATTCATATAAGTAAGTGTATAAACCACAGGGTTAGTGAAATCTTGTATTTTCGAATTTTCCGGAGAAATAGTAGCTCCCTCTGTATATTCGATTGTAGGAATCAGTTTCGTGATATCAATAGTGGTAGGAACCGTTACACTAATCGTATTATTAACAGGATCGATCGTACCAACATATCTACCATTGAGTATAAACTTAGTAATTTTAGCATTCAATACTTCAACCGATACTTTATAGGTATTATATAAATTACCGTTTGTCACTTTATATTCCACATTTCCGGAGAAGTTCTGTGATTCGCCACTACCCGGAGTTATAACAGCGTTATCTGCAACCTTAATATCAGGCACTAATGAAGTAACATCCGACTTAGGCGGAAGCATTACCTTGATCATCATGGTTTCATTATCGATAACTCCTTGCACCCCATTTATTGTAAACTCATGAATATTCACGTCTTGTGAGAAATCCAATGAATCACGTTTGTCGTCATCACAAGCTGTCAGAAACAGGCAAGATACAGACAACATTATCATTATTAAACTAAAATACTTTTTCATGAATTGTCTATTTAAGATTATTTCCATCCGTAATTCTGCTTGTATAAATCTTTACTATAACCTATTTGCTGTTGAGGTATAGGAACATATTCATTTTTATTTTTTGTAAATATGGCCTCCTTCAGATAGGAACGTCTTGCTTTTTCCGATTGAAAATACTTATTCATCGTTTCACTGCAAATCCCCCAACGAACCAAATCAAAGAAGCGCATATTTTCCATTGCAAATTCCAGACGGCGTTCCCATCTCAAAGCATAGCGGGCAAAGTCTTGATTCCAGGTGCAATTGTTTCCATCCTCATAAAGTGCAACTTCCATAACCGGCTTCAAATCCGGATCACTATAATTTACCATCCCATTCGCACTGTCCTGTGCACGTTGACGAACCTGATTTATTAAAGGTAACGCTTCCGGTTCACGGTTTAATTCAATCAAAGCTTCAGCTCTTATCAATAAAACATCGGCAAAACGAATGAGAATTTTATTCATCGAATTGGCATAATACGGAGAAAGGTTAACAAAACAATCACAGGAAGGGTCTACATTCTCTTTCAATGAAGCATAATTACCGTATACTTCCGGGTTACGATTCCACGAATTCTGGAAAAGAAGATCCTCATTGTATTTGTAAGGAAAACCATCCATTGCTACCGTGCTGAATAAACGAGGATCAGCCGCTTTACTTTTCGAATAATTGGCTATATCATAATTCTCCGAATATACACCGTTGTTTACCTTGAACATCGGCAGTCCTTTGCTTGTCTTAAACGCATTTACGAGATTCTGGCTCGGCTTATGGAAATCACAACATCCCAATCCCTGCGGAACAGAAAGAAAATCTGCAAAATTCAGGTTACCAAACATTGTACCATCATCTTTAGAGAATTGAATGGCAAAAATACTCTCTTTCCCATTCTCAAATTCCGGCATAAAATTGTAAGCGAAATCTGTTTCCAAACCGTAATTTGACTTCAAGACTTCTCCGGTATATTTTACTACTTCTTCCAAATCATCAACGTCAATTGAAGTTACTTCATATTTTTCATTCTGACGATAAGCTTTATATAAATAGGCCTTAGCCAGATAAGCAGCAGCGGCATATTTATTAGCTCTTCCCAAATCGGCCTGCTTCTCCGGCAGATTATCAAAAGCAAACTTAAAATCTGCAATAATTTTATCCCACATCTCAACATCTGTCAATTCTACATTAGATATGAACTGATATTGATGTTCGGGGACCGTCTCATCAACAAAAGGGATATTCTTGAAAAGTATTTTCAATAAGAAATAAAAGTGTCCTCTTAGAAAACGCATTTCTGCCTGTCGGGTCACCTTATTCGGAAATTCTTTTTCTGATACAATATTCAATGCATTAAGAGCCGAATTGACACGGGAAATACCACAATACTGTACAAACCAGTATCCATCCGGTTCACCAAAAGTAGTCACAATATGTGTACCTGTCTCATAACAATGCTCTGTATAACCATCGTTTGTTCCACCGCCACCTTTATATGCATCATCAGAACGGACATCACCCCAGGCCCATAATTTCACATCACGTTGATTCATTAATGAAGCATAAGCAGCATTACAAAATCTCTCTGCATCATTTGCCTGATCCGGATCCAAGCCATTTTGGGTAGCTACATCCAGAAAATCGGAACAAGCTGTAAACATTAATGCAGCTCCAATAAAACCCAATATATATTTTATCTTTTTCATGTTTCTGTTAGTTTATTTTCGCATAATATTTGAAACTCAAAAACCAATATTCACTCCTACGGTAAACGTTGTCGGTATCGGATAACCGAATCCTGCATTTTCCGGATCTACTCCGGAGAAGTTCTTACTTTTAATTGTAAACAGATTCTGTCCACTAACGTAAATACGGAATTTTTCAATAAATGCTTTCTCACTGATTTTACATGGTAGAGTATATCCTAATTGTAAATTCCGTAATTTCAGGAAAGAACCATTCTCTATAAAATAGGTGGATAAACGCCCTTCATCATTCTCATTTAAAGCCGTGATAGCAGGAATATCCGAATTTGGGTTACTTGGACTCCAGGCATTTAATAAACGTGTACCTTTATTGGAACGAACATCATTGATACTCCAGAAGTCAGTCTCGCTTTTTACTGCATACGTATTCACATCAATGCCATTTACTCCATAAAAGAATGCACTTAAATCAAAGTTCTTGTAACTCAGTTCAATGTTCAAACCATACATAAAATCAGGATGAGGTGAGCCAATCCAAGTGCGATCATCATCATCGATTTTTCCATCATCATTCAAGTCACGATAACGAATACGTCCCAAATCTTCTCCTCCATTTTGTGTTGCATGGTCGGCAATATCTTCTTCTGTGCGGAATAATCCATCAGCAATATAACCATAAAACGAATTGATGGGGCGTCCCAGAATATTATCTCCCTTACCGTTTCCGCCATAAGAGTTTTCAACATCGGACGGCAACTTGGTCACTTTATTACGATAGCCGGATATATTACCGGAAATGTCATAAGAGAGTCCGAAAGGTGTTTGATCGCGATAACCTAAGCTCACTTCAAAACCTTTGTTTTCCATTGAAGCACCATTGTACCAGCAATAACCTCCTTCACCTATGATACCTAAATAAGGGGGTTGTACTAGAATGTCTTTTGTTTTCTTGATATAATATTCAGCAGTACCATATAACTTCTGATCAAAGAAGCCAAAATCGAGACCAATATTGGTTTGAGTCGTTGTCTCCCATTTCAAATCAGGATTACCTTGCTGCACTTTCTTATAACCGGAAGGAAGTGAAGTACCGCCTTTTCCTGTCAAGTCATAAGAAGTACCATTCAAAGAAGTCCAGGTAGGATCTCCCATACCATAGTCAGTAACATAAAGTGTATGTACAGCAGTATTGGCCGTTTCCTGATTACCTGTTTGTCCCCATCCGAAGCGTAATTTCAAATCAGACAACCACTCTCTTGTTTTCTCCATATATGCTTCCTCACTGATTCGATAACCCAAAGAGAATGCCGGGAAAGTACCGAAACGATTATTTTTTCCGAAACGTGAAGAGCCATCATAACGAAGTGTTACAGAAGCAAGATAACGATTATCATATGCGTAATTGGCTTTACCAAAATACGATAATAAAGCATAACTGGTAGCGCCACCTGTCACTTTGGATGTTCCAATTCCCATATCAGGCCACATCTGTTCCGGAGTTTCTACCAGAAAACCATCTTTATATGCAGAGAAATTGATCTGCTCCTCTTTATACATCTCCAAACCTGCCAATACATCAAAATTATGTACACCTATTTGTTTTGCATAACTGGCTGTATTACTCCAGGTCCATTTAGTTGTATAAGTTCCCCCCAAAGTAACAGAACTCAAATCATTATTCAACGTACCAGTTTTATAACTATGCACCATGTTACGCTTATAATAATTTGTATAATCAAGTCCGAAACTACTCCGGAGATTCAATCCTTTCAAGGGTTGCAGATTAATATAAGCATTGCCGAACAAGCGCCAGTATGCATATTTATTATCCTTATTATCATACAATAGACGAGCAGGATTATGACGGTCATTCATACCGGTTGTAGGGCCTCCCCAACCTTTGCCGTCTACTGTGTGTACAGGAATCAGAGGCAATGCTTTCAATGCCATGTCCAAAATATTATCATCCGGAATCTGTACTTCTGATGTACGATTTACAGAAAAGTTTTCGCCAATAGTCAACACATCTTTAATAATATGGTAAGATGCATTCATACGAGCTGAAAAACGATCAAAAGAAGTATACTTCAATGTACCATCATTGCTCAGATACCCCAGGGAGAAAAAGTAATCCCCTCTTTCACTTCCATTACTCACCGAAAGATTATATGATTGCAATAATCCTTTTTGAGACACCGCATCAAACCAATCCGTATCAGAAGTAAGCATTGTTTTATCCGTATCCAAATACTTTGGTAAATACATATCATATAAGGCAGCTTCTCCATTATCATCGTATCCCCATTTATAAGTATATCCAATGTTATTTTTATTGGGATCTTCTGAGCTATTTACCGTAGCCTGCCACAATGCCTGTCCGTACTCTTTCGCATTCATTACTTCCAGCTTATTATTATAAAAAGTCTGGGTAACATAGGCATCGAAATTCAGTTTAATTTTACCCTCTTTCCCTTTCTTGGTCGTAACAATAATGACTCCGTTAGCTGCGCGGGAACCATAAATACTCGCTGCGGAAGCATCCTTCAATACCTGAATATTCTCAATATCATTTGAGTTCAATTCATGCATTCCACCACGGGTAGGCACGCCGTCAATAACAAATAGAGGATCATTATTATTTAATGTACCAATACCTCTGATACGAACGGTAGCAGCTCCACTTGGGTTACCATTTGCAGTAATTTCCATACCCGGTACACGTCCTTGTAAACCCTTTAAAGGATTGTTCTCCGCAGATTTCATCATATCATCAACCGAAACAACTGTTACAGAACCTGTCAGATCTGATTTCTTCTGAGTAGAATAGCCCGTTACAACAATCTGATCCAACTGATAATGATCTGGTTGTAATACGATATCTACTTTATCACCCGCATTAACCCGTTTCTCTTGTTTAATCATCCCGACCATTGAAAAAACCAATGTAGAATTCGGGCTCTTTAAATGAATAGAAAAGTTTCCATCAATATCAGTTATAGTACCATTTGTCGTTCCCTTTTCGAGAACGTTAACACCTGGCAAAGCTTCTTTATCCTCAAATAGTATTACCTTCCCTGTCACAACCTGTGCAATAGATAAAATAGGGAAAAGTAACATAAGAAAGATTACCATGCTTCGCTTTGTTCTAAAGATAAGTCTCTTCATGTTTTTTGATAGATTTAAAATACACATTAATAAAAAATATCGTTTCTAAGAATAAAAGTATAAGTTATCCATCAGAACGAAATACTCACTCTCTTATTTTCTCAGGAAGGAAAGAGAGGTTTCATCAATACCTGAAAATAGATACACTTTACTTCAAAACAGTTATCAGGCAGTCCTACTGCCTATTTTCAAAATTGTTTCGCTATTAATAAAATGCAGAAAAAGAAGTGCAAAGATTATGCAATTCTGAAATACATGTTTACCCTCATTCATAATATTAAAATTTAAGAAATAAAAAAATAAAGTTGTTCTTAGTAGAAATCCTATGGCAAAGATATTGCGGAAAACATAAAATAACATGCCATATTTGTTTCATACTATATCAATATTGATACATGGAGCCGTAAACAAAGCACTTTTAAAGTTAAAAGGTAGAATTTATAATTCATGGGAAGTAACCAACCAATAAAAGATATAAAATACAAACTAGTTCCGGCAATACTTTAGCAATCGTACGAACAGAATATATATACTAAAATAATTCCAATCAGTTATTATACAGAATATGCAATAGAGATTATCAGATTAAATAATAAATATGCTACATTTGAAGGATAAATAACAGATAGCATTAAATATAATAAAGATCGGATAATCATGAAAACAATATCCAACTCACAACTTTCCATTCAGGTATCCTCTCACGGAGCCGAATTATGTAGCATTATCTCTAACGGAAAAGAATATCTATGGCAAGCTGACCCTGCCTTTTGGAAACGTCATTCTCCCGTGTTATTTCCCATCGTAGGCAGCGTATGGGATAATGAATATCACCACGAAGGTGTAACTTATCATCTTACCCAACATGGATTTGCCCGCGACATGGATTTCGAACTCATACTTGAACAACCTGACGAAGTACGTTACCGACTAATAGATAATGAAGAGACCCGAAAGAAATATCCTTTCCCTTTCTGCCTCGAAATAGGATATCGTATACAAGGAAAACAAATTGACGTATTATGGACGGTGAAAAATACGGGAGATAAAGAAATGTACTTCCAGATAGGTGCTCATCCGGCATTCTATTTTCCGGAATTTAACAATGTCAATGCTGAACGCGGATTCTTTGAATTTGATAAAAAGGAAGGAATAAAATACATTCTTATCTCCGAAAAAGGTTGTACAGACCCTAATAAAGAGTATTTGTTGGAGCTCCCGTCAGACGGACTATTGCCAATAGACACACATACCTTTGACAAAGATGCTCTGATAATAGAAAATAGCCAGATAAAAGAAGTAATTCTCTGTACCAAAGAAAAGAAACCTTATCTGAGTCTGCGCTTCACAGCTCCAGTAGTAGGTCTTTGGTCACCACCAACTAAGAATGCACCATTTGTTTGTATCGAACCATGGTATGGCCGCTGCGACCGTGCACACTACACCGGAGAATACAAAGACAAAGACTGGATGCAACACCTGGTAGCAGGCGAAAAATTTCAAGGAGGATATTCTATAATAATCGCCTAATCGTTCATTTTGAGTTACCGGTTAGTTTATTAAAGGGTAATATCCTCAAATATGCGTTTGGCACAGGCATAACCTTCTTCATAGAATTCGGTCAGTTTGTGAATGTCTTTTTCAATGCGATCTACCAACACAGGTTTAACGGGACGGATAACAGTTATCCGTCCTTCATCCTCCATACGTTCCACCATTTCGAGCTGTGCATTATAAACAGCACAACGGCAACTCAGGGCTTCACGCATTTTGGGATATTTACGATAAACAAATGAGGGGATTTTAATATCTTTATTCTCTTTCCGGTAACCACGATTACGAGTTAAAACCACTACATTGTTAAGGTATCCATCCGTAATAGCACGTTGCAAAGGAATGCTATCAACAATACCACCATCTAACATCGGAACACTATCTACATAGGCTATCGGACAAACAAATGGCAAACTACTTGAAGCTCTTACAATATCAATCACCCGATTCTTATCGCTTTTCTCTTCAAAATAATTAGCTTCTCCGGTCAGGCAATTTGTAGTCACCATCACAAAACGTTCGGGAGAAGAAAAGTAAGCATCATAATCATAGGGCAGGATATGCTCGGGAAACTCAGTAAACAAAAGATCAAAATCCATAATATTTCGTTTCTTGAGTAAATGGCGCAGACCAATGTAATGGTACTTCTCCAACAGATCGATGTTACTGTATTTTGCACGTCCACGCTGACGAGACATATAAGAGAGCCCATTACATGCTCCGGCAGAAACACCGATTGTATATGGAAAACGAATATCACGATCCATCAGATAGTCAAGTACGCCACAAGTAAATACTCCCCGCATACCTCCACCTTCAAGCACCAGTCCGGTCTGATTGTCAAGAGTCATAGTTCTTTTCTTTTTGCAAAGATAATGCAAACCGGAAGCAGAATAAAATGAACTCATTCATTTTTTTATGCCAAAGTGCAATTTATATTTGCTTCTCGATCAAAAATAACAAATGAACAAGATTCGGCAATGAATCTAATGAAATTAATGTATCTCCCCAACAAGATCAGAACACCAATACCGGGCAAAACTGCAATAATTATTTCTATTTTCAAAGTTATTCATGTATCTTTGTCGCATAAATATAATAAAAACAACATAATAATGAAAAAGACAATTCTTGTTGCGGCAGCACTCTGTATTTGCAGTATGAGCATGAAAGCTCAGGACACAAAAGAAGAAGGCTTCGTTTTCACTACAGTTAAAGAAAATCCGATTACATCTATCAAAAATCAAAACCGTTCGAGTACGTGTTGGAGCTTCTCTGCCCTCGGTTTTCTTGAATCAGAATTGCTCCGGATGGGCAAAGGAGAATATGATTTCTCTGAAATGTTCGTGGTTCATCATACAATGGTAGACCGTGCACGCAATTATGTTCGTTATCATGGTGACAGTTCTTTTTCACCAGGCGGTAGTTTCTATGATATCATGTACTGTCTGAAGAATTACGGCCTTGTACCACAAGAAGCTATGCCGGGAATTATGTATGGTGACTCACTGCCGGTACACAATGAGCTGGATGCCGTAGCAGGTGCTTATGTAGATGCTATTGCCAAGGGAAAACTAACCAAACTGACTCCAGTATGGCAAAAAGGTATCAGTGCCATCTATGATACATACCTGGGACAGTGTCCGGAAAAGTTTACTTATAAAGGAAAAGAATACACTCCGCAGACTTTTGCACAATCATTAGGTATAAATCCGGATGACTATGTATCTTTGACTTCATATACACACCATCCTTTCTATAGCCAGTTCTCTATCGAAATTCAGGACAATTGGCGCAATGGTTTATCATGGAACCTTCCGTTGGATGAATTTATGGCAGTAATGGATAATGCAGTAAAGAAAGGGTATACTTTTGCATGGGGAAGTGATGTGAGCGAACAAGGTTTTACCCGTGATGGTATCGCCGTTATGCCGGATGCAGCAAAAGGCGCTGAGCTGACAGGTTCTGATATGGCTCGCTGGACAGGACTTACTGCCGCCGATAAGCGTAAGGAACTGACTGCACGTCCTTTGCCGGAAATGAATGTAACTCAGGAGATGCGTCAACAAGCATTTGATAACTGGGAAACAACAGATGACCATGGTATGGTAATCTACGGTATTGCCAAAGATCAGAATGGCAAAGAGTACTTTATGGTAAAGAACTCTTGGGGCCCAAGCGGTAAATACGACGGAATATGGTATGCTTCCAAAGCATTCGTTGCTTACAAGACAATGAATATTCTGGTGCACAAAGATGCTCTTCCCAAAGAAATTGCGAAAAAGTTAGGTATCAAATAAGAACTACATTAGTTTTTCAATATACTCCGTAAAACGCTCTTTATAGCTTTCACCTACCGGAATGTAGGTATTCCTATCAAAGATGATACGCAAACGGGAAATTTCTGCAATTTTGCAGAGAGTAACAATATAAGAACGGTGTACCCGCATAAACAATTTTGCGAGTTGCCGTTTTTTCTTTTTATAAAGTCCAGAAACACCTGATAATCAAGGGATAAAAAAGTACGTACTTTATTAGTCCAAACTATGCATTTTAATACACCGTTAATATGCATTTTAAATAGTAGTTAAAATACTAAGTTTAAAATGAAGTAAAAGAATCTTTTTTATCCAATCAATCTTTGCATTATCTTTGCAACTTAAAAAAACAACCAACAGGATGAAAAAACGAATCATATTTATATTATTACTCCTTTGCCCTTTCATAATGCAGGCACAAGAAGTTTTTGTCAATGCCGACTTCGTTAGCAATTATATATGGCGAGGTATGAAATGCGGTAATGCCTCCGTACAGCCTACCTTAGGAGTAAGTCTGGGAGATTTCACTCTTTCGGCATGGGGATCTACTGAATTTCGCAATGAAAACAACGAGATAGACCTTACATTAGAATACGAATTTAAAGGATTCACTCTGAGCGTTACCAATTATTTCGAACAAAGCGAAGAAGAGCCCTTTGACTATTTCAACTATTCGGCACACAGCAGTGGCCATACGTTTGAATTTGGAGCAGCATATACTATCAGTGAAAGATTTCCTCTGACTGCTGCCTGGTACACTACTTTTGCCGGTAATGATTATCGTGAAAACGATAAACGGGCATGGTCCAGTTATTGCGAACTCTCCTACCCTTTTAATGTAAAGGGAGTTGACCTTGCCATCGAAGCCGGATTCACTCCCTGGGAGGGTATGTACGCTGATAAGTTTAATGTAGTCAATATAGGTTTATCAGCTACCAAAGAACTAAAATTCACCAAGAGCTTCTCACTTCCTATCTCTGGCAAGTTCATAGTAAATCCACACGAAAACCAGGTATATTTTGTATTTGGAATAAGTTTATAATATCACTTTAACCTCCCAAAATAATATAATTATGAAAAAATGTAAGATTACCGTTATGCGAATAGCTTGTTATCAAGATTTGATGGAGAAGTATGAAAATCCGATGGAACATGCTTGTGATATGAAAGAGGGACAAGTTTTTATAGCCAATGGTTGGGAGAAACCCAAAGGGATGTGTGATAGTGCCTGGGAGAGTATATCACCTTTTGTGATGACTTTAGCACATGGCGGCAGCAATTTATACAATGGCTGGATGAAAAATGAAAAGTCTGCCATGATATCGTGCAATGACGGCTTTCGTCCGGTTAGTTTTTTGATTGAAGCCATGGAAGAAGATGCAGACTGAGATACGCGCTAAAAATTCTTTCAATTCTTAAAACGATACGACATCAATTTGTTACGTTACAGCGTTGCCCAAATCTACCACAATATACCACTCTAAAGGAAATAGTATCTCTTCCTGCTGGGCTAACATCCGAAACCATTAGCCATATCGAAGAAAATTACGGAAAGAATGAAAGTATTGAATCACTTCAAGACTTTTTCATTTGATATTCTTAACTTTGTACCGTTATATATACGAGCATATAATCATGAGAACAAAAAACAAACTAAACCTGTCATTAGGTAGTCTACTACTATCTCTATTTGTTGTTTTTAGTACAAGTTGTAGCAAAAATAGTGATGATAATAATCCTGAGTATCATTTGGAACTCTCTAAAAACTCCTGCGAAGTAATGCAGGGGCGCAGTGTTATCGTAGACCTGACTGCCCATGAAAACACTACGTTAGATGTTAAAAACTCAGACCTGATTGACGTCCTTTATACTTGGGAATTTGGCAGTTATAAAGCTAAAATAGAAATTAAAGGCAAACAGAAAGGCGAAACTGACATAGTAGTCATCGACCATGAAACGAGACAAACGGCTACAATAAAGGTGAAAGTGACAGAATATCCAATGCCTCTTCTTGCCGTCGAGCAACAGAAAGGAAACATTTTTAATATGATGAACTTTTATCTCTATAATAAAAATTCGCAGTCAATCAATTCCAGTGAACTTTCTGCTATATGCGATTCAATCGTTTGGACAGTAGATGGTCTGAATGGTAGTTTTCGAGTGTTTGAACATGAAGAAGGAGAAGATTGGATGGATAGCCATCTGACCTTGAAGTGGGGACACTGCTTCAAGTATCCCAGTGAATATAAAACTTACCTGACTGCATGGAAAGACAATAAGACAATTTTCCGTCATCAGCTCGATATCTCCATCACCGACAACAAAGATTTTCTGGTTTATAATTGGAGTGACATCACTAAAGATTCTCAAGCCTGGTATTCTTATGCAGATGTACTGAATAGCAGTCCCGATTTAATGACCACATACGGCCTTAGCGGTACTGTCCCATTTGCTGAAGTAAGGCTTTTTCATAACGACATTACTCAAAGTTACCATGTTCTTTATGATTATTTCTGTAAGCTCTATTCAGCTCCAACGTATGAAGATAAAACTGATAAGATGTGGCAACTGTATGACAAATTGTTCTCTGAACAAAAGAAAGATGGTTATCCTGTTGCCATTTGGGTGACAGAACATGCCAATATTATTTTATTACTGCTGGATGAAGCGATGGAATATCCCGGATATGTGGTTTATGCGGAACCCAACATATTGGATTCGCTATCTTAATCTTAACAAAGAATGAAGAGCGGAAATCTACATCCTCCCTCCTGATCTTTTGCTCAAAAACTTTAAACCTGTGCATTTTCTTAATGGTTTTCTTGTCAGAACCAACTGTTTCCGTAAATTTGCACGCTGATAGTTAACCGGATAGTTTGATAGCAAGATTCTTACTACTGACTACTGGCTACTAACTTGTAGAAATACTAATACTAAAATTAATAGCATGAGTTTGAAAATTGTTGTATTGGCAAAACAAGTTCCCGACACACGTAACGTTGGGAAAGATGCCATGAAAGCCGACGGAACTATTAACCGTGCGGCACTCCCTGCCATCTTCAACCCCGAAGATCTGAATGCTCTTGAGCAAGCTCTCCGATTGAAAGATGCCCATCCAGGCTCAACCGTTACCATCCTTACCATGGGACCGGGCCGTGCAGCCGATATTATTCGTGAAGGACTTTTCCGTGGTGCCGATAACGGTTATTTGTTGACTGACCGTGCTTTTGCCGGTGCCGATACATTGGCTACATCGTACGCTTTGGCTACAGCCATCAAGAAAATAGGTAAGTGTGACATCATCATCGGCGGTCGTCAGGCCATTGACGGAGACACTGCACAAGTAGGCCCGCAAGTAGCAGAGAAATTAGGTCTGACTCAGATCACATATGCCGAAGAAATCCTGAAAGTAGCTGATGGACGCATTACTGTGAAACGTCATATTGACGGAGGTATCGAAACCGTAGAAGGTCCGTTACCCATTGTGATCACTGTAAACGGAAGTGCAGCTCCCTGCCGCCCACGCAATGCGAAACTCGTACAGAAGTACAAACACGCCAAAACTGTAACTGAAAAACAGCAGGGTAATCTGGATTACACCGACCTGTATGACAACCGTGACTACCTGAATTTAGCTGAATGGAGTGTAGCCGATGTGAACGGAGATCTTGCACAGTGCGGTCTTAGCGGTTCACCTACAAAAGTAAAGTCCATCCAGAACATTGTGTTCCAGGCAAAAGAGAGTAAAACCATCAGTGGCAGTGACCATGATGTAGAGAATCTGATTGTTGAACTGTTAGCTAACCATACCATTGGCTAAGGAGTATGAATACAGTAATAGCATTCCTATGCTTACTACTATATTCTAACTACTAACTACTTAAAAGATATGAATAACTTATTTGTATATTGCGAAATAGAAGAAGGTATCGTCGCAGACGTAAGCCTCGAACTTCTGACCAAAGGCCGCTCGTTAGCTAACGAATTGAATTGCGCACTCGAAGCTGTAGTTGCCGGAACCGGTCTCAAAGATATTGAAAAACAAATCCTGCCATACGGAGTAGATAAACTTCACATATTTGATGGTAAAGGACTTTACCCTTATACTTCCCTCCCACATACCTCTATCCTGGTAAATCTGTTTAAAGAAGAGCAGCCGCAAATCTGCCTGATGGGTGCTACCGTTATCGGTCGTGACCTTGGTCCGCGTGTATCTTCTGCATTGACCAGCGGACTTACTGCCGATTGTACTTCACTTGAAATCGGTGACCATGAGGATAAGAAAGAAGGAAAGACTTACAAAAACCTGTTGTATCAGATTCGTCCGGCTTTTGGTGGTAACATTGTAGCTACAATTGTGAATCCCGAACACCGTCCGCAAATGGCTACCGTTCGCGAAGGTGTGATGAAAAAAGCAATTCTTTCTGCTGATTACAAAGGAGAAGTAATCCGTCATGACGTAAAAAAATATGTTGCCGATACGGATTATGTAGTAAAAGTGATTGAACGCCATGTAGAAAAAGCTAAAAACAATCTGAAAGGTTCGCCCATCATCATCGCCGGTGGCTATGGAGTAGGTTCTAAAGAGAACTTCAACTTATTGTTCGATCTTGCAAAAGTATTGAATGCTGAGGTAGGTGCCAGCCGTGCTGCAGTAGACGCAGGTTTTATCGATCACGACCGTCAAATTGGTCAGACCGGTGTGACAGTCCGTCCGAAACTTTACATCGCTTGCGGTATCTCCGGACAAATCCAGCACATTGCCGGTATGCAGGAAAGCGGTATTATTATCTCTATCAATAACGATCCGGAAGCTCCGATCAATACGATTGCCGATTATGTAATCAACGGTTCTATCGAAGAGGTTGTGCCGAAGATGATAAAGTATTATAAACAAAATTCCAAATAGCCAAAAACAGGGGTAATATGAAAGGTGTATTTCTGACTATCATAGCAGTACTACTATTTACAGGTAGCAGTACGCTTTCGGCCCAAAAAATAGTTTATGTGGATAAACACTTCCAATGGACTACCGACAAGGAGAAAGCTGTAGAATATGCAGTGATCTCCAAAGCTAAAAAGAAGCAAACAAAGGTAGAATTCTACACACTTGATGGCAGGCTTAAAGGAATAGGTCACTATTCTGCTTACACAAAAGAGCCGAAAAACAGAGTGAGAAACGGAGTCTGCACTTTTTTGTATGCCAATGGCAAAGACAGTCTGGTAAACATCTATAAGGAGAATCGTCTGGAAGGTCAAAGCATAGCTTATTATCCGGAAGGAAATACAAAACTGATTATTACTTACAAAGATGGAAAGATGGAAGGAAAATTGGTAGGATACTATCCGGATGGGAAGCTACGCAGAGAAGAATCATATCTGAACGACAAATGTACAGATGGAAAGCTTCTGGCTGCCGATGGCAACGAATTATCGTTTGAGCCTTACTTTGTAGCACCGGAATTTCCCGGAGGTATAGATGCACTGGCCAAACTGTTAAAGGACAACTTAGCGTACCCGCTTGATGCTGTCAGAGCCAAAACAGAGGGAAAAGTTATTCTCCGGATTGTGATTGACGAAAAGGGGCATATGACGGCTCCCCGATTAATTTCGGGTGTCGATCCTTTGCTTGACAAAGAAGCAATGCGCATTGTCGAAGCTATCGGCCGTACTCATACATGGACTCCCGGCAAGATAGATGGAGAAGCCAAACGCATCAGCTATACATTACCAATTAATTTTCATTTACCTTCATAAATAAATTGGAATTTAGAATCTGGTAGTTAGTAGCTAAAATCTTTTCGGCAACGTAATATCAATAGCTGCATCGATTTAAAACTACTAAATACTTACTACTAATTACTTATTATAAATTATTATTAAAATGGCCAATTTTTATTTAGATACTCCCGAATTAAAACATCATCTCAGCCATCCGCTGATGAAGAGAATTGTTGAGCTAAAAGAGCGTAATTACGCTGATAAAGATAACTTCGACTATGCTCCGATAGATTTTGAAGATGCAATGGACAGCTATGACAAAGTGCTCGAAATTGTAGGTGAAATCTGTGGCGACATCATTGCTCCCAATGCCGAAAACGTTGATCATGAAGGTCCGGTATGTGCCAATAACCGTGTAACATATGCCAATGGTACAGCAGCTAACCTAGAAGCTTGCCGCAAAGCAGGATTGATGGGTATGGCTATGCCACGCCGTTTCGGTGGACTGAATTTTCCAATTACTCCGTACATCATGGCTGCCGATATCGTAAGCCGCAGTGATGCCGGTTTCGAGAACCTTTGGGGATTGCAGGATTGTGCTGAAACGATCTATGAATTTGCAAACGAAGATCAGAAGAAACGTTATATCACCCGAGTTTGCCAAGGTGAAACCATGTCTATGGACCTGACAGAACCGGATGCCGGTTCCGACCTGCAGGCTGTAATGTTAAAAGCAACCTACAGCGAAAAAGACCAATGCTGGTATCTGAACGGTGTAAAACGTTTTATCACCAACGGTGATTCCGACATCCACCTCGTATTGGCTCGCTCGGAAGAAGGAACACATGATGGCCGTGGTTTATCCATGTTCATCTACGACAAACGTAATGGTGGAGTGAATGTTCGCCGTATTGAAAACAAGATGGGTATCAAAGGATCTCCTACCTGCGAACTTGTATACAAAAATGCTAAGGCTGAACTTTGTGGTGACCGCAAATTAGGTCTTATCAAATACGTAATGGCACTGATGAACGGTGCACGTCTGGGTATCGCTGCCCAGTCTGTAGGAATCTCACAGGCTGCTTACAATGAAGCGCTGGCTTATGCACAGGACCGCAAACAATTCGGTAAAGCAATTATCGAATTCCCTGCTGTAGCTGAAATCCTTTCATTGATGAAAGCAAAATTGGACGCTTCACGTACACTATTATACGAGACTGCCCGCTTCGTTGACGTTTACAAGGCATTGGACGATATAGCCAAAGAGCGTAAACTGACTCCGGAAGAACGTGCTGAGCAAAAGACTTTTGCCAAACTGGCAGACGCCTTCACACCACTGGGTAAAGGTATGGGTAGTGAATTTGCCAATCAGAATGCTTATGACTGTATCCAGATACATGGGGGATCGGGCTTTATGAAAGATTATGCCTGCGAACGTATTTATCGTGATGCACGTATCACTTCCATCTACGAAGGAACCACTCAATTGCAGGTAGTAGCCGCTATCCGTTACGTGACTACCGGTGCCTACCTCAATCGTATCAAAGAGTATGAAAACATGCCGGTAGCTCCCGAAATGGAAGGTTTGCACAACCGCCTGAAAACAATGGCAAGCAAATACGCCGCTTGTGTTGCTCAGATTACAGAGGCTAAAGACCAGGAATTACTCGACTTCTGCGCACGTCGCCTGGTAGAAATGGCTGCTCATATCATTATGGGGCACCTACTCGTACAGGATGCTTCAAAGAACGCTGAACTTTTCGGAACATCTGTACAAGTATATGTACGTTATGCTGAAAGTGAAGTAGAAAAACATATCAACTTTATTCGTAAATTCGATAAAGACGATTTGGCTTACTACAGAAAATAAACAGCAATCAAATTAAGAATAAGGAAGGTGAGTCAAAAGTCTGAGAAAGTTATCAATATGTAACTTTAGAAACGCAGATTAACACAAATGACCGCGGATTTAATTTAATCTTTGCGTAAATTAGCGTTAATCTGCGTTTTAATGATGGTTAATTTACTTTATTGACACACCCTCCTTTTCATACCCAACCTACCCTGCCATAAAGTAATAAATATATTACTTCTATAATCTTCACTTTACAGGTTTATTCCGTATTTTTGCGCAATAATAATTAACATCACACATCACATGGCAATGAACTCTGACCAACAAGAAGAACAACTGATCCAATCCGACGACGTCAACGAAGAAAAGAAAGAACGAAATTCGATGTTTCTCCCACACAAAGGTTTTATAGCTACTCCCATTCTACTGGGCATTAATGTGCTCGTTTTTATTCTTATGACTCTCTCCGGTGTCAACCTGTTTGAACCTAAAACCCTCGAACTACTACAATGGGGAGCCGATTTCGGACCACTTACACTAACCGGTAGCTGGTGGCGTACACTTACTTGCAATTTTGTACATATAGGCATCATTCATATTCTGATGAATATGTATGCGTTGGTTTACATCGGTGTGCTGCTCGAACCGATACTCGGAACACGACGTATGTTTGCCGCTTACTTATTAACAGGACTTTGCTCCGCAGTGTCCAGCCTCTTCTGGCATGCCGAAACAATAAGCGCCGGAGCCTCCGGGGCGATCTTTGGTCTATACGGAATATTTCTGGCATTTCTTTGTTTCCATCATATAGAGAAAACACAACGTAATGCATTACTTTCAAGTATATTGATTTTCGTTGGTTACAATCTGATATACGGATTAAAAGAGGGTATAGATAATGCCGCCCATATAGGAGGATTAATCAACGGATTCATTTTAGGTTTCGTCTATATAATGGCACTCAACGAAAAGAGATCAAAGTTGCAAAAATACTATACGATGGGAGGAGAAGCCGGAATCTTATTGATATACCTTATAGGACTTCTGGTCCTCAACAAAAATGTTCCCTCCGACTATCAGGATTTGCGTCACGAATGGGATAGCGGACTCGTACAAGCTTATCTTACCGGTGAATCCAATGAATCGGAAAAGTATGAAAATCAGAAAGAACACCCCATAAGCAAACGTATCACCAGCAAAGATCAACTACCACCTTACGCTCCTTTTACCGCCTCAGATACGTGGTTAAACTTCAGTAGTGAAAAGGCAGGCATACAGCTTCGTTATCCTTCCAACTGGCAGACGGCAGAAACTACCCGCCAGGATAATGAAACAATATTACTTCAACAACGTTGGACCAATGCTGCCAATCACCTTATAATCACTGTTTCACAATATGATACAGACGAAATATACGAATACAATAAAAAATTATCTCTCAGTATTCCACGAAATGCCCAAAATGAGCCATCAGAAGATTATAAGCGCAGTACACTTACAATCAATGGTTTGAATTTTATAAAAACTGACAATATGCAGCATTTCGGTGCACCTGATGAAGAAGGTTATGAAATACTGCAAACTGTTCTTTATTACTTCTCTCCTGAAAAGAAAACAATATATGCGTTCGTTATGCTGATTAATGATGAAGCTGCCCAACAGGATTTAGACGATATGCTTGAAAACGTTCAGTTTACACACCCATAAATATGAGTTCCGGTTATATAAAAACAAAAGCTCCGTTCAAATAAGACGGAGCTTTTGCTTTATATAACCGGCAGAAATTTAGTTCATATAAGAACTAATCTCCAACTTTCATTACCATTCTACTTCTTCCAGGCCATGTCTTCTGTATACCAAAAGCTGGCTTTGAAGCGAATTGATTTCTTTACGCATACTCTCCATCCTTTCCAATAGATGATGAATGGCATCAATACCCTCCATATTGATAGACAGGTCATAATACATACGACTATAACGTTCCACCTCCGGAAGCTGTGACACAAGCAGATAGTGTTCGCCACCTTCGATATGTACTTCAATCAATCCACCCTCCTGTAATAACTCTATAAAAGAGGGCTCAATATGGCATTTGTGACAATATTCACTGACTATAATTAATTCGGTCTGCATAGTGCTGATTTTTTTAGTTCATACTCTGTAATTCCCGGAACAACTCTTTCTGCCTATCTGTCAGATTGGTAGGCACTTTGACATTATAGGTCACTATCAAATCGCCAAATTGTCCTTCTTTCTTATAAACAGGGAAACCTTTCCCCTTCAACCGTACCTTCGTACCGTTCTGTGTTTCAGGTTTCACCTTCAGTTTCACTTTACTGTTCAGTGTATCAACTTCCTGTTCACCTCCCAATACAGCTGTATAAAGGTTCAACGGAATATCGATATAAAGATCATCGCCTAAACGTTTGAACACAGAATCTTCAGGAATCACAAACGTGATATACAAATCTCCGGCAGGCCCACCATTAACGCCTTCACCACCATATCCTTTCAGTTTGATAACCTGTCCATTGGCTACACCAGCAGGAATAGTGATACGTACATTCTTACCATTCACCGTCAATACCTGTTTATGAGTCTCTGCAGCGTCACGAAGAGAGAGATGAAGTTCTGCGTTAAAATCTTGCCCACGGAATCCCGCACTGCTACGGCCTCCTCTACCACGACCTCCAAACATGGATTCAAAGAAATCAGAGAACCCTTCGCCTCCGGTTCCGGAAAATCCCTGACCATCCGAAGAATACCAATACGCATTATCATCACCTCCTCCAAAACCGGAGAATCCACCACTGCCACCAGCCTGTTGCCGAGCACGTTTCTGAGCTTCAAACTCATCGGCATGCTTCCAGTGTTCACCGTATTCATCGTATTTCTTACGCTTCTCCGGGTCACTCAACACCTCATTTGCCTCATTGATCTCCTGAAACTTATCCTTTGCACCTGGATTGTTTGGATTCAAATCCGGATGATACTGGCGGGCTAACTTACGAAAAGCCTTCTTAATATCACTTTGAGAAGCACTTTTGTCTACTCCAAGAATTTTATAATAATCTATATAAGCCATGCTTTTATATATTTAAACGTTCTACTACTTTAAACGTTTACAAATAACACGCCAACACAGCATTTGGATTCATTTTTTAATAAATCTTCAGACTCTACTCTTTATGAAACAAAAATAACCGGAATACGAAACCAGAAACAAGCTCCCTCTCCTTCTTTAGAATCAACGCCAATAGCCCCTCCTAAACGTTCTACAATGACCCGACAAATTGCCAGCCCTAATCCGGTTCCTTTCACAAAAGCATTCAGTTTCACAAAACGCTCAAAGACCAGCTCCAGTTTATCTGCAGCAATGCCCATACCGGTATCTTTACAAAAGAAATATATTTTATCCTTTGCTTCACTTATGCGGTATCCAATAGAAATACTACCCCGCTCAGTGAACTTCATTGCATTACTCATTAAATTAATCATCACCTGAGACAAACGTACCCTGTCTGTATTAATCACACAAGTAGGTGCTTTCTCTATAAAAGAGATCTGCACTTCCGGAGAGTGGTCTTTCTGCTCCATCTGATGGCATATATTGCTCATTAGTTCATTGACATCAGTAACGGAATAGGAGAAATCCATTGTACCTGCTTCAATTTTCGATAGATCCAGAATATCATCAATAAGTTGCAATAACAGTTCGTTGTTTGCAATAATAATCTTCATATACTCCTGTTTCTCTACCGGATCATCTATCTGGCAAATCATATCAGAGAACCCCACAATCGCATTAAGAGGAGTACGTATTTCATGACTCATATTAGCCAGAAAAGCAGATTTTAGCCTATTAGATTCCTCTGCTTTATTTTTCGCCTCCCGCAAGTCTTGTTCTATTTTCAGCTTTTCTGTAATATCTTCAAAACGCAATAGTCCGCCTATCACCTCTTTTCCACCCGTAGCATATACGGGAGTAGCCGTCACTTCAAAATCAACCTTATCGATGCGAATGGTATGACGAACAATTACCCCCTGTTCTATAGCCTCCTTAAATGCACAATGTTCACAGGGTTTATCTCTCAGGGCACTGGTTTGATAACAAATTAATCCCGGAGTATAATGCCGGCCGGATACCAGACTCTTGATGTGCGTTGTCTCCTCCCACTGCACTCTATAAGTTTTATCAATATAGATCAGCCCAAAGTCGATACTCTTTAATGCAAGGCTCTGCTTTTTAATTGCTTCTTCTAACTCTTCTTTAGCTGCCGTAATCTCTCTTTCATATTTTTTCAACTGACTAACGTCCCAACGAGCTACCAACAACCATTTGCCTAATGCTTCCCAAGAAAGAATCGATTTCATTACAATTGTATCGTGTATTACACCATCTGTAGTTGAATACCGCTCTTCAGACCGATAAGGTTTGCCTATTCTGACTAACTCTTCATCAATGTTCCGATAATGTCGCCCTCTCTCCTCTCCATAAATATCATAATCATTGTGCCCTATCGCTTTCTCACGTTTTATCCCCGATTGCACCTCCGATTCTTTATTCCAATAAGCATAACGAAATTCATTCTGAATATCTTTTACCATGATAGGAAAAGGAAGATTATCTAATATATCAGACAGAAAATGACGATAATCCCTGTTTCTCGCAACAATTTTTTTTAAATGGTGAAGTCGATACAATAAATAAAATATGATTATAAATAATATAATCAATAAAATAAAAAGCCATAAGTAACTGTTCATAGGCCCATTGTCAGGGATTAATAGTAGATTGTTTGCCATAAGTTTGCACCTTGATATTTAAGAGGGTAAATATATAAATAAGTTTAGAAAACCACTAATATTTAATCTCTTCTTTTCCGGACATCTTAAAAATTTATATTCTTTAAATCAACGATCAGACAAAGGACCAAATCCCTTATTATTATAAAGATAATAGTTTTCTTTAATATATCTCATTGATACCTTTACTACATTTATGTTCATATATTACATCAAAAACCAGCGCACGTTTAATATTAAAAATAGATCAACAACACTAAATAGTTATTAATAAATCAAAGAATTTGTCTCTAAAGTTAAATTAATCTGCTTTATTTGCATTATACAACTTAACGCATCTTTAACCTTAAGCAAATATTCCCCCAATATGCAGCTAAAACATTGGATATCTATTGTTGTATTCACTCTCTGTGCCATTACCGTACGGGCAGACGAATGGATTCGGATCAATCAGCTTGGCTATCTGCCTGAATCAAAGAAAGTAGCAGTATTCCTAAGTGAAGAAGATGCCAGTGTAAAAGAGTGTTCACTTATCGATCTCTTCACTGGAAAAACGGTATCTACATTTACATCCATCCAGCCAACAGGTACACTTGGGAGTATGAAAAGCACATTTCGAATAGATTTCAGTGATTTTAATCATCCCGGTACCTATTATCTAAAAGCCGGTAATACCCGGTCTCCTTATTTCCCGATAAATAATCAGGTATACAATGGAACAGCCGATTTTTTACTTAACTATATGCGCCAGCAACGTTGTGGTTATAATCCATACCTAAAAGATAGTTGTCATATGGATGACGGATATATCATCTGCCATCCCACCAAAGACGGAACAAAAATTGATGTACGCGGAGGTTGGCATGATGCAGCTGATTATCTTCAATACACTACTACTTCAGCCAATGCCATTTATCAAATGATGTTTGCTTACCAACAAAATCCGGAAGCATTTAGTGATTATTACGATGCGAACGGACACCGAAAGGCGAATGGAATTCCTGATATTGTAGACGAAATAAAATGGGGACTCGACTGGCTAAACAGAATGAATCCGACTACCGGAGAAATGTACAACCAAATTGCCGATGATCGCGACCACGCCAGTATGCGATTGCCCAATCATGACAAGGTAGACTATGGCTATGGCCCCGGAAAAGGAAGACCGGTTTATTTCTGTAGTGGTGAAAAACAGGTGCGCGGTGAATTTACGAATGCAACAACAGGCATAGCCAGCACTGCCGGGAAATTTGCTTCTTGCTTTGCATTAGGTGCCCGAATTTTAAAAGACTTTTATCCGGAATTTGCTCAAGAGATTGAAAAGAAAGCCGATGCCGCCTATGAAGAAGGCATAAAAAAGCCAGGAGTCTGCCAGACTGCCTCTGTCCGTTCGCCCTATATCTACGAAGAAGATAACTGGACAGACGATATGGAGTTGGCAGCTATTGAATTATATAAATCAACCCAAAACAATAGATACCTGCAACAAGCTATAGAATATGGACGACGTGAACCGGTAACTCCCTGGATGGGAGCAGACAGCGCCAGACATTATCAATGGTATCCATTTATGAACATGGGGCATTACTGGTTGGCAAAAACTGAAAACAATACACGGTTGAATGAAGAATTCATCCGCAATATCCGTATCGGACTTCAACGTACTTATGAAAAAGCCCGGCAAAATCCATTCCTATACGGCATCCCTGCTATCTGGTGTTCCAATAATCTTACCACAGCCATGTTAACTCAATGCAGATTGTATAGAGAAGTTACCGGAGATTCTACATACGAAGAGATGGAAGCCTCTCTGCGCGACTGGCTATTTGGTTGTAACCCCTGGGGAAGCAGCATGATTGTAGAACTCCCTTTATATGGGGATTATCCTTCAGAACCTCACTCTTCCTACTTTACTAACAACACAGGAAACGCGACTGGCGGACTTGTTGACGGTCCTGTTTATACCAACATATTCAACAGTTTGAGAGGAGTAAACATTTCCACCGGAGAAACTTATCAACGCTTCCAACCTGGCACAATGGTATACCATGACAGCACACACGACTATTCTACCAACGAACCGACAATGGATGGAACTGCCAGCCTGACCTATTATTTGTCTGCCCTTCAAAAAGAAGGAATGAGACAAGCCCAATCCGACAATGATAAAAACATCTATAGCGAAGGAGGTATTATACGTACTGACCCTTCTCAAAAGCAACTCACACTTATTTTTACAGCAGCCAATAAGGCAGATGGAGCTGATGCCATCATTCGTATATTGAATAAACAGAAAATACAAGGAGCTTTCTTTTTCACCGGTGAGTTTTTTGAACTTTACCCGCAAGTAGTACAAAAACTAAAAGCAGAAGGACATTACATCGGCAGTCATAGTTATGGACATTTACTATATAGCCCCTGGGAGAATCGGGATTCACTCCTCGTCACACGTGAGGAGTTTGAAAAAGATATGCTAAAAAGTTATGAAACACTCAGCGAAGCAGGAATTAAGTACAAAGATGCCCCACTCTACATTCCTCCCTATGAATACTATAATAAAAAGATAGCAGCATGGGCAAAAGCCATGGGTATACAACTTATCAATTTCACTCCGGGGAGTGGCAGCAATGCAGACTATACTACCCCGGATATGAAAAACTACAAAAGCAGTAAAATGATTTATGAAAGAATCATGCAGTTAGAAAAAGAAGAAGGTCTAAATGGACATTTACTGCTAATACACCTTGGAACATCCGACTTGCGAACAGACAAATTCTACAATAATTATTTAGAAACAATGATAAAAGCTCTCAAGAAAAAAGGCTATAGATTTGTTCCCCTACGTACAGCAACAGGAATATAAATAAAGGTACAAAAGGTTAGTTTATTAGGTTATCATGAAAAAGGTTCGTACCTGTGAAGGCCCGAACCTTTGTTTTATAGTTTATCCGATAAATATGTAGTTATCAAAAAAGTAATCACCGGATTTTTTCAAGCAGAAATGTGAGAGAGAATATAAACGTTTATTCTGATGTAATCTATTGATTTATAACGAATATAAACCTCCTGTTTAAAGACAGGCAAGAGTGTACACTTATCCGAGTGTTAATTGTACACTTTTGCCATACTATATTGTACATTCTTACTATGCTAAAATGTACACTTATGCAAAGCAAGCCCAAAGGGTTAAAAAAACACATTAACAATATTAACAAACCGGTTATTTGTCAGACGAACCTGTTTTATTCTCTCCCCGCTCAAAAATAAGTTATTATCAGATATTTAGCAGATGAATAAATTGGTCAATATCCTCTTCTGTTGTATCAAATGAGGTGACAAGGCGAATTTCATTATTCCCTTCATTCCAGAAATAGAAGAAATAGGATTGAAGCATTCTGTCTATTACCGAACGAGGCATCGTCAAAAACAATTGATTACTCTGCATCTTTTGAGTAAAACAAACGCCCGGAAAATCTTTCAAAGCCTCATAAAGTTTACGAGCCATGGCATTGGCATGAGAAGCATTCTTCAACCAAAGCTCATTCGTCAGATAAGCGGTAAACTGACAAGAGAGATAACGCATTTTTGAAGCTAATTGAGCCGACTGTTTCCGTACAAATCTTGCTTCCGCTTTTAATGTATCATCAAAGATAACAACGCACTCTCCCATCATCAAACCGTTTTTGGTTCCACCGAAACTAAGAACATCAATGCCACAATCTACCGTCAATGCTTTCAGAGAGAGATTGAGGGCAGCACAAGCATTTGCAATACGTGCACCATCCATATGAACGCGCATTCCATACTGATGTGCCAATGAGGTAATAGCTTTTAATTCTTCAGGTGTGTAAACAGTACCCAGTTCGGTACACTGAGAGAGATAAACAGCACCTGGCTGTGAGTGGTGCTGATCGCCAAAACCGTGAAGATAAGGAAGAATAAGTTCAGGGTTAAGTTTGCCATCCGGTGTAGCTACCGGACGAATCTGACAACCGGTCATCTTTACCGGAGCACCACATTCATCTACATATATATGGGCTGTTTCAGCACAAAGAATCGAATGGTAAGTCTTTGTCATTAGTTGCAAAGCAACCACATTACTTCCCGTACCATTGAATACAAACAGAGGCTCACAATCGGCAGTAAAGGTTTCTTTAATTTTCCGGACCGCTTCTTCTGTCCATGGATCATCACCATAACCCAGTGCATGATTCCGGTTAGCCTGCATCAATGCTTCCATCACAGCAGGATGCACACCGGAATTATTATCAGAGGCAAAACTTCTCATAGTCTTTTTGAATAAAATTTTCTGCAAAGGAATAAAATTATTCTCAGAAAAAGGATGCCTCTAAATAAAGATTTATAAAGAAAGAGCTACTTTTATCCCGATTGAAAAAAGTAGCTCTCCTTTATTATCCTAAAAACAACTCACACTCAATGTGTAAATGAAACCGGTAATTTCAACTCTTCACCTTTTTGTCCTATAATAAAACCTTTATTGTTCCACACACGGAGATACCCTCCGATATTATTATTAATAAACAACAGACGGAATGCATGTTTTCCTTGCTGCAAAGCAAGGGAAGTCCGGCTATGAGAATGACGTATCAGCTTACCATCATTGCTCAATACAACTTTCCCGTCTACCTGAAGTTCATCCATTTCGGTTGACAAATAATAGACTCCATCACAGGGAACCTCAAAATATCCAGAATAACAAAATGCCCCTTTATCTTCCAAAACCGGTTTTAATTCGAAATCCGTTACTGCCTTAGACTCTTTCCATACAGCATTTTCTGTATCCTTTACATAATAAAAATCTCCATCGGCATGTGTCAACTGTATGCCGGGTTTCGTATCATCTTTGTATGCCGGAAGTAAATTTTCTTTCACCACTTCAATCACCCGGGTTCTGCTCATCTTGCCCGAAGGCAAAAAAGTAGCAATACGTATCACTTGATTATCACTGACAATAATAGGGTCATTGTAAACTGTCGAGTGTATCGTTGGTTCACTTCCATCCAGCGTATAGACCATTGGCAGATTACGACTGTTCGAAAAGCTCAGTGTATCTGTTCCGACAATAGCAACACGATCTGCCATCGGACCTTCCGGCAGTGGAATATGATAATTGATGTGATGTTCATCCAGACGTACCAACTGGTTATTTAACCTGCGTTCAAAGGAGGCATAATCCTTCTTCTCCAAAGGAGTCCAGGTCAGTTCGGCTACTGCCAGTATTCTGGGATAAAGCAGGTATTCGGTATAATCCGGAGTAGTGGCATATTCCGTCCACATATTACCCTGGGCACCCAGAACATGGGAACGTAAATCTGTCGGTATTTTCTCCGAAGCAGGATTATAGTTATATGTTTTGCTCAGTAGTGTTGTAAAATTAATCGCAATAGGTTCTACCTCAATATTACCCTGCCCAAAATCAAGATACAACCATTTGGCAGGAGTCATGATGACATCATGTCCCATAGAGGCGGCTTCTATTCCCCCCTCTTCTCCACGCCATGACATCACTGTAGCCGTAGGAGCCAAACCTCCTTCAAGTATCTCGTCCCAGCCTATCATACTCTTTCCGTGTTCAAGAAGTACTTTCTCAATACGATGTACAAAATAACTTTGCAGTCCATGTGCATCTTTCAACTTCTCATCCCGTATGCGTTTCTGACATTTCGGACAAGCATTCCATTTCTTTTTCGGACATTCATCTCCTCCGATATGGAAGTATTTTCCCGGAAACAATGGGATCACCTCTTCCAATACATCTTCAAGAAACTTAAAAGTCTGCTCATTGCCCGCACAATACACATTTTCCTCTACTCCCCATTTGTTTCTAAGCTGAAAAGGACCTCCGGTACAAGACAACTCCGGATAAGCAGTCAAAGCAGCCAAGGCATGCCCCGGTAACTCTACTTCCGGGATAACAGTAATAAACCGTTCGGCAGCATAAGCCACTACCTCTCTTATTTGTTCCTGTGTATAGTAACCTTGATGAATGGTACCATCGGCATTGTGACGGATAGAACCTATTTCAGTCAGTTTCGGATATTTCTTTATTTCAATCGTCCACAAATGATCATTCGTAAGGTGCCAATGGAAACGATTTATCTTAAACATTGCCATCACGTCCAATTGTTTTTTCACAAAATCCACATCATGAAAGTGCCGACTAACATCAAGCATCATTCCCCGATAAGGATAAGCCGGTTCATCCTCTATTACAACACAAGGAAGTGTCCATGCAACATCTTTCACCGGTTCTTCACTTTCAATCTCTGCAGGCAGAAGTTGCATTACTGTCTGCATAGCATAGAAGATACCGTGTGCAGACTTTGCCTGAACAGAGATTTCACGGGAAGTAACAATGAGCTTATATCCCTCGTCCTTCATACTTAAAGCTGGATTCAGAGTCAATCGGATACAGTTATCTTTTGCTTCTTTCACAATATCAGGACGATGTCCGGTAGAGTGTTGTATCTTTTCCGCAAAATAGCCGGCAACCGTTTTTAGACTATCATTATCAGTAACAAAAGCAGTTTGAGATGTTAATGTAAATTCACCGGTTTGTTGCTCTATCATTTTAGGCTCGGGCACAATATGAAGCCCTTCATTGTAAGATTTCACTTCATTTTTGTTCTCACAGGAGAATAATGTCACCAAGACAAAGAGTATCAGATAAAAAGATTTAATTCGCATATATTCTAAGTTTTATTGATAATAACAATTCATTTAATTTTCTCCATAATTGATACGGACATTGATAATTCCTAAATTGTCTACAGGAACTTCCAAAGATTGGTATCCTTTTTTCCTAAAAACCAAAATCTCATGGTTTCCCGCATCAATCCGATACTGCCCTTTATCATCACTCTGCCCCAATAGTTTTCCTGAACTCCCGGCATAGATATTCACACCAGCAATCAGAGTAGCCTGTACATCACGCACTTCACCATGAATAGAAATATTCTTGCTACTTTTAGCTACTTTCATACCTTCAGCAGAAGCCGAACGTTCAAAATCACCTACTATCACCGTCTTGCTTTGAAGGATGTTGTCAGAAGCAGTTCCTACCTGCAGTTCGAACTCACCGGGTTCAACTATCCTCCTGTTTCCGGCATCAACAATATACAAATCTTTCACGGCAACTTTCAACCGGACAGTCCGGGTACTTCCAGCCTCAACCAATACCTTTTCAAAATCACGAAGCTGCTTAACAGGAGTGACCACCGTACTCACTTTGTCACGCACATACAATTGAACCACTTCCTTACCACTTCTTTTCCCAGTATTTTTTATATCCACTTTTACATATATCGTGTCAGTTGGATCATAGTGTTCCTTATCCGTTTCCATAGACTTGTATACAAAGGATGTATAAGTAAGCCCATGCCCAAATGCCCACAAAGGATCGGGACTGGAGAAAACATAATCTCTCCCCGGAGTTTCATAACTTCCGGGATTTTTATAAAAACCTTTGTCAGAAGGAAGATAGTCATAATAAACAGGCAAATGTCCCGTACTCTGGGGGAAAGAAAAAGTAAGCCTGCCCGAAGGAGAAATTTTGCCAAAAAGGATATCAGCAATCGAATTTCCGGCTTGTTCTCCTGCATACCATTGTGTCAAAATGGCCGGTATATGTTTCTTTTCCCAGGAAATAGTAAAGGGTTTACCGGTTACTAAGACCAGCACTACAGGTGTTCCGGTTTCATAAACCTCTTTTATCAACTGGCTCTGTGCTCCGGTTAGGTTCAAGTCATTTAAGTCAAATCCCTCTCCGCAAGTAGAGCTTTTATAATCACGAGCCAAAGCGGCACTGGCACTACCACAAAAAACAATGGCTACCTCACTTTGCCGGGCTACCTCAACCGCCTTCTTTATCCCACTGGTGTCCAAAGAGACCAGACTACACCCTTTTTCATAACGCACCGTTACTTTGTCCCCCAACAACTGTCTGATTCCAGCCAATGGAGTCACTCCGTCTTTATTATTACGGCTCCATGTATAATCACCGAATTGCACCTGGTCGGCATTAGGTCCGATTACTGCTACCGATCTTAACTTTTCGGCATTTAGTGGCAAGAGCCCGTTTTCATTTTTCAGTAATACTACAGATTCGTCTGCTATCTCTTTTGAAAGCTGCACTCCTTCCTGCGGATGCATTTTGCAATGAGCGTATCGTTCACCATAAGGATCTTCAAAAAGCCCCATTTTAAACTTCACATACAATACCCGGCGGACAGATTCATTCAGAATCTCTTCATCCAGTTTACCTTCTTTAATAAGATCAGCCAATAGCGGATAGCAGTTACTGGAAGCTTCTACGTCAAGTCCGGCAGTAAAGGCCTGCATGGCTGCTTCTTCCGAATTATGAGCCGTATAATGCAATGTTTTCAACATTTCAATCGCTCCCCAATCAGAATATACATATCCCTTAAATCCAAACTGATTACGAAGTACCTCAGTTAATAAATAATGAGAAGCAGAATTAGGAATACGGTTCCATGAATTATAGGTAGACATTACCGCCAGGACAGATGTATTCCGAATCACCATTTCAAAAGGTTTAAGATATACCTCGTGTAAATCACGGAGCCCGCATTCTACAGAAGCCAGATTCAAACCACTAAGAGGGTTGCCGTGTGGTCCGTAATGTTTCAGCATTGGCGAAATGCCATTATCCATATATCCCTTTACTTCTGCAATTCCAAACAGACCACAAAGAATCGGGTCCTCTCCAAAAGATTCCTCCACACGCCCCCAGCGTAAATCGCGTACTACGTCAATGCAAGGAGCCAGTACCTGATGCATCCCCTGGGCATGCAGATCTTTCGTTATCATTGCAGCTTTACGATAAGCCAGTTCCGGAGAGAACGTACTACCAAGAGCCACATTCTGAGGATAGATGACAGAACCTTCATGTACAGAACCATGCAACGACTCCGCAACTGTAAATACAGGTATACCAAGCCGGGTATTCTCTACCATAAACTTCTGTACTAATTGCATATTTTTCCGGCAATTTGCACCTGTAAGCGGAAAACCCTCTACAAATCCCCAACTCATTCCTTTAGAAAAGGCTTTCAGTTTCTCTGTATCCAATGTTTGTCCATTGAATATATTCCAGGAATGGATATGTCTGATCTGTGCAACCTTCTCTTCCAGAGTCATACGACTTAAAAGATCATTCACTCTCTCCTCTATGGGCAGGTTGGGTTGCTTATAAGGAAGTTCCTGAGCAAACACAGATATTCCCGACAGGAATAAACTACTGCAAAATAACAACCGGGATATACTCATTTTTATCATCATATACTTGTTTTTCAATTTTTCTGATAATTTTGTTCTATTTCGGTATGGTAACGTTTATATAGATCTTCAACAACGGCTATGGTTCCTTCAGGATTCACCCGCGAAAGATAAGTTGAATTAGTAAGTACCCATTCCTGTTCCATTTTGGAATAATCCGGATACGGCAGTTTCTTTCCATATAGCAAACTGGTTTTGTATGTCACATAAGCCTCCCAGCGAGGAAGATAAAAATCGATCAATAAACCACTCCATTCTTTGTTAGCATAGTCGTGCAAATCCGAATCAGTATCCGTCCAGGTCGTAATCAGCCTCTTGGCATTGGTAACAAAGCGTCTCTTCTCTTCCGGTGTCCCCCCTGCCTTTTCTGCTTCTGCCAGCCACGTACCCAACATAAACTCCTTACGCGTAGATAGCAACCGGTCTTCATCCTTTATAATATTCAGGAACTTGCCACTATATTCCATAAAACGTTCTTTGTCTTTTTTCTGAAATGCCAGCACCATTCTTTCATGTAGATATTTGGCATAATCGGACAAAACCTGACGAGTGACATCCGTTAAATCGTATTCATACGTATCCGAATGATTAAATCTCTTACGCGATTGATAAAGAAGATCCCACGCTTTTACCACCTTCATCGGATCATAAAACATCACGGCATTTCCCCAGGTAGATACATGCTGAATGGTATCAGAAGGACGGGCACAGATATAAGACTCTACAGGACCTCCCAACTCATTATGACATTCGTAGATTGTTTCGGATAATAATTTCCAGGCCTTGTTACAATTGTTATCCTCTGTCCCATACCGATAACAGGTGTAATTGTCAAGCCATTGAGGAATATGAATGCTGTCCGTTCGCCAGGCCATATCATACACCATATCATAGACAACCGGGATGGTCCCTATTCCTTCGGGAGCCGTGCCAATACCACTTATGTTTTTCCCCATCGGATGGTGTTTGGCAAAGACTGGTCTTGACGCATAACTACTCATCTTACCATGCAATCCTGTTTTTCCTCCGAAATTGGGCAGAGCGCACCATATCCATTGATGATTCCAATGTCCTTCCGGCTTGTGGAACATGGAAGTTTTAACTCCCCCCCATTGCGGGCGTTCGCAAGCCATCAAATCCAGAATAATGGTTTCACCGGGCTTCACCCCCTCCATTAACTCTTTTACCGGATTGTGTTGCCATCCCTGTAATACCCACACAGCCTGCGGATTTACTTTTCGCATAGCCTGTAATATCTTTTGCGCAGCAAGTTTCACATTAATTCCCTCAGAGGTTCCTCCCTCATGAAAAGGGTCTCCACCAAAAAACTGTGCTTCACCGAATAGATTCTTTTGCTCTTCATAATAGATAGCAGCAAGTTTATCAAAAAGCGGATCGGTAGGATCCAGAAATGCAGGCCGTTGGTAAGTACCCCATATCCCCTGATCTTTAATGCGGGCATCAGGAAATTTTTCTTTCAATGTATTCGGAACCATACCATAGAATCCCTGAAACACGGGCTTCATTCCCAACTCCCTCATTCGCTTCAACATCTTCTGCTGCAAATCGGTCTGCCGTGCTATAAATTCCGGAGTTACCGGACCACCAAAACCTTCAAGATTTCCCATTAACCACCAGGCTTCATAACCTGCTCCCGGCAAAAACTTGCGTATGTCATCTTCACTGAAGTTTAATCTCCGCAACGTATTCTGCCATACCGCATACTGACTATACACAGCCATCAGCGGCATATTGATACCTTGAAGTGCCATTCTGTCTATCTCTTTCTCCCATTGTTCCCAATCCCAAAAAGCCATGGAATAACTGTATGTACAGTAATTCAGATAATAACGATAGGGAAAAGAAGCCGTAACTCTCACTTTTTCTCTAACCGGTGGCAAGGGCACGGGTAACTCTGATAAGTTATTGCCACACCACGAAACCGATTTGTGGCAATAATTCCTCAAATAATGATTCAATCCCCGCGCTATAGATACACCATTATTCCCCCTGATGATAATTCTATCATCTGCAGCCTGCTCCAGTTCAAAGAAGTCGGAATCCGAAGAAAGCTTCTCGAAGACGAAGGAAGAAGAATTATTGTCCGGCAATAACCGTTCTGCTAATTCACTAACAGGTTGATCAGATTCAGTAGACATTGAACATCCATACATTACCATGGATGTAAAAAAGAGTAAGAGGATTCTTCGCATCAGCATATATTTTAATTAATTAAGATCATGCAAGTGTCTCTACGAGATATTTTTACTCGTAAGGGGGAGAGACCTGCTATCGGACAACTATTATTTTTAGAACTTCACATCTACAAAAACGGGATAATGATCGGACACAGTAGCTGTATCCACACTCTTACCATCCACCGAAACAGTACGTAAAATGTGTGTCCGGAGAACTTTTATTTTTGAAGCTTTTCTGTTTTTCAGCAACAGGACATAATCAATTAGAGCTCCGGAGTCTGTTCGTCCCGGGATAGAATTTCCTGTAGTATCACTAATAATATCAAAGTACTTTATCCACACCGGGAATGCAACACCACCATTGGGCCAGCGATGAGAATCATTCAAGTCACCGGCAAGAAATACCGGTTTACTTTTTTTCCCGATCCAATCGCAAACTATTTGAGCTCCTTCCCTACGCTTTTCGTCATTCAGGTCTGAGTGTGTACCTATAAATATAAAATTTTTCAATTCCACTGCTACCGCTACTCGGGTTTCATCACCTGGTAAATGAATGACCTGTATCCCCTTAACGGGCAACGTATTCTTTACCAATACTCCACAACCTATACTACCTCCGTCAAATGGAGCTGCATTGCCATAATAAGGTACATATTCCATACCGGTAGCATCTGCTATTTCTTTCAACAGATAACGGTTGCCTCTATGTATCGAAGCACTGTCTAACTCTTGCAAAGCAACCACATCCGCATCCAAAGCCTTTATCACTTTACCAAGATTCTCAATATTATCCTTGGTCAACTCACCCGGATCTGTAGCTCCTTTACAATAATGAGTATTGTAAGTCAGCAGACGTATGGCACCTTTTTCTTTATTATAATTCTGAGCACTCACACAGACAGATAACAGCAAAGCAGCTCCGACAAAAAATAGTTTTCGTAACATGACGATCATAGGTTATATTATAACTGGTTTATATATAAGATTAATTTTTTACGATTTTTCGTATCACGCATTTCCTGGCAGAGGAAACTTTGACAATGTATACTCCTTCGGGCTGATTTGACAGATTCACAGAATTAATTATCTCACCATTTACGTCTATCACCTTTTGTCCGGTCAATGAATAGATTTCTACACGATTCACCTCTTCTTTTTCTCCTCTTACGTAAAGAGTAGCATCAGCAGAGTTAAAGCATATATAAAAATCTTCTCCCTTTTCTATATTCGTGATACTCGTATAACCGGGGAGTGTTATATCAATAAAGACAGGATAATGATCCGAAACATTTTTCAGATCAACCGTAGCTCCATTTATTTCAATAGTACGTACGATATGAGTCTGTTGTACCTGTATGTCAGAATTACCATAATCGTGGAAAAGAACATAATCAATCAGTCCCTGATCAGCTCCTTCATTTCCATGTACTCCATTCCAGACTGTATTGCCTTTAGTATCACTTACTATCTCAAATTTCTGCATATAAATAGGAAATGCTATTCCTCCGTTTCCCCACCGGTGACAATCATTCAAATCGCCTGCCAGAAAAACCGGTTTACGAATATAATCCAATTCATTATTAATAATATTAGCCCCTTGTATGCGTTTGCTATCATTCAAATCTCCATGAGTACTTATAAAAACAAATTGATCAAGATCGGTCCTCACTGCTATCCGTGGTTCATCTCCCGGCAATGCAATCTTTTTTATCTTATTCACGGAAAAAGATTTCTTTATCAGGCTGCCACATCCCACACTGCCTCCATCCCATTTGGATGCAGCTCCATACACCGGAGTATAATCGAGCCCGGTTGCCTGGGCTATCTGCTCCAACAAATATCGTTTGCCCCGGCTATTTGCTGCGCTATCAAGCTCCTGTAGAGCAACCACATCCGCATCCAACGTCTTAATCACCGAAGCCAGTAACCGCGTATTGCCATCGTTAATATTACCGGGATCAGTTCCTCCCTTACAATAATGAGTGTTATATGTCAGGATTCTGATTACATTATTATCCTTGGGATAAGTCTGGGCTGACAATTGCAGACATATCCATAAAAAAGTTCCAAAGAATATATACTTTCTCATAGTGCTTTGCGGTTTTCAACAACCGGCAGAAGAATAGATACCTTCTGCCAGCCGTTAAGAGTTACTTTAATAAAATTATTTCTTGATAATCTTCACCAATGTTTCATCCGCAGATGTAATTACCTTCACAAAATACAAACCGGAAGTAAGATCTGCTACATTCACCTGTTGCCCCCCTTTCACACTTCTTACACATGCACCTGTAGTAGAATAGATATCAATGCGCTGAACATCCGGCGCCGATACATAAATCACTTCATCAACCGGGTTGGGTCCTACTGTTATCAATTCTCTTTGAGACGTGTTCACTCCTGTAGAATAATTCTTCACAACCTTTACCCACACTGTATTCAGAGCAAGCTCGGGATACGTTGCATTCTGCATTTCACAACGATATACTTTACCCACACATTCATCTCCGAAGCTAAACCATCCATTTGCATCTGCTGATGTCGGTGTGATAATATCACCATCTTCATTTTTCCAGGTAAATGTGGTTAGTTTCCCCATTACATCATATTCTCCGGACAAGTCAATATCTTCATCTACTTCTATCTCATATTCGCCTTTATCGTTTTTCACACCTACAGGAAAACCACCTGCTGTGTTCCACTGAGATTTATAACCACTTCCCAATACTTTACCTGTAGCAGGGTGTAAAGGCAGTGTGGAATAAGAGTAGCAATTGTCTTCCAGATTTAACAGCCAATCCAAAAATTCAGTCTTCCGACAATCCGTACAAACAAAAGCTGTCTCATCCGATAGAATATTTTTATACCCGGCAAGTTGACGGCATTTTCCGGTAGAACCACTCAGGTCAATCTGTTTCACAAAAGGATTACGTCTGATGTGTAAATAACAGTCACTTTCTCCATTATTCATAGCTATTTTTACCGTATCCATCTGAGTGTTTGAGATATGTACAACCGAAGCCTTGCAATCTCTCAATACAAATTTTCCTTTCAGGTTTTTCACAGCAGGCAAAACAGGATACCATTTGTTATCTCCTTCTGAATTAGTCCAGGACAAACTACTCGTTCTTCCATTAAAAGGAGCAGCAGCATTTACGCAAATTCCGAATATAGTTTCCGCATAGGTAGCAGAATAAGATCTCCAGATATTCCCCTCTGCATTTTTCCAGGTATTCATATCACTCCAGGAAAAGCCTTCCCGATTAATATCAATCCCCATTGCTTCTGCGTTGCATTTTCCTTCAATAGCAGAAGGTTGTTTAAAGAATGCGGCATAATCAGCAACTTCTTCCGCATTGAAATTCCAGATTTGTTCCTGTGCAAATACAGTTGTAGCACACCAGGCAAATGTAGCAATAGCAAATACCCGCTTTCCAATCAAAGTAATACTTTTCATAAGTCAAATAATTAAGTGTTAAACAATTATTTCATATTTAGATGTGGGGGCTTTTTGAACGGCCCCCTTTTTTATTTAAAAGCTGAGTCCGTCTTCCCAGTTCGGATTCTGTGTTATGTTTCCATTACTCAGTACTCTTTCCTGAGTGGGTATGGGATATAAATAATCTCTGTCCTCCCTCCATTTACGAGGTTCATCCTTTACATCGTGTACTATAATATTTCCTTTCAATCCGTCTGTAAAACGGAACTCATCACCCAGTTTATAGAACTTACGAATGTTTTTCACAGCTGCTCCCGAAGGTTTCTTTCCGGTATAAATGCAGATATCCACTTTGTCTTTATCCAGCAGAGTACCGTCATTCATATCGAATACATCGAAGCGGTTCTCCCCTTCTCCCTGGTTCAATCCGGGGAAATACATGCCCAGATAAGGTTGCTCAAAGATTTTACCTTCTTTCCACCTCATCACATCATAGTAGCGAAAGCCTTCAAGAATAAGTTCAACCGTACGTTCACGTCGTATTTCAAGGATTACTCCCTTATTCGCTCCGGTTACATTTGCATATCCTGTTTCCACATTACTGAGATAAGGATCCGGATTGGCATTAGCTGCCGCCATATCTATATTAGGCATTCCCACCCGGTCACGAATCTTTTTAACCGAAATATTCAGATCATTCTGAGTCAGTGTACCTCTTTCGGCTTTTGCTTCAGCAAAATTGAGATAAACTTCTGCTGCCCTGAACAGGATATAATCGTTTGAAGATTTCATGTATCCGTCTCCACTGGCATCGGTCACCCATTTTATAATCTGATAGCCGGTAGTAGAGGAGTTAAAGTTGGGTGACTCTACCGTAGTACTATTAATACGGGTATATCCGGGTCCTACCACGGTCTGTGTCAAACGTGGATCACGGTTCTGCATTTCATCATAATACTGCATCGTTTCATATCCGGCTTTATCAGTAAAACGACTTCCATCAGTCATCAGATAGCTATTCACCACTTTCTTATTCATTCCGGGACGTCCGTAGGTAGATGCCATCGTATTATAATTAGCTTCATGAACCACAGCTTTACCCAAATCATAGTCTCTTGCCAGAATAACCTCCTGCGCAATGGCATTCATCGAAGAAAATAAATCGCGATATGGTTTTTCACCTCCTTTATAAATGGAATAAGGACTACTTGTGATAAACTCTTCCGATACAGCGATACATTGATCCAAAAGTGCCTCATAACCGGGTATACCATGATATTTGCGATAAGTACCTTCAAAGAGACAAATTCTCGACTTCAAAGCCATTGCTGTCCATTTGGTCACTCTATACAGCTCAGCCTTATCGGATATATGTGCAATAGCATAATCAATATCCTCCAGTATCTTTTCTACAACAAATACTCTGGAATCACGTGGTTTTGTCAGATCGGTATCATCCGAGGCCATTGCCTTCTCATGCCAGGGCACATCCCCGAAACGCTTTACTTTTTCAAAATAGAAATAAGCTCTGAAAAAACGGGCAATGCCATCATACCTTTCCCGTATGGCCGTATCCGGACAACGATGGGAATGCGCCAAGTAGAAATTGATGTTACGCAGATATCCCCAATCCCATCCACCTCCGGAAGTAGGAATGGTACGTGACCCTACCACCGCTTCCGGAAGAGTGAATATGCACACTACATCTTCACTTTCACCATAACCGGAAGGAGCTCCCGGAAACAATCCATAAAAATTATTCGTTGCACTCCTCAGTTCCTGTTCATCATTATAATAGGTCTCTGGCGCTAAAGCATCGAGTGGAAAGCGGTCCAGCATATCTGCACAACTTGTTGCTCCGAACAACAGGAGAAAAGCATATATATATTTATTTTTTTTCATCTTCTTATCTTTTAGAGGTTAATTAAAAGGTTATATCCAAACCAAACGAGAATGTTTTGGCATAAGGATATACGCGTGCATCAGCATCGGCAGAAAACTGTTCAGGATCTACATAATCAGTCTTTAGCTTCGTCCATGTCAACAGATTATCTCCGCTAAAATAAAATCTCACCCGGTCCATTCCCACTTTAGCGGTCCACGCACGTGGTATCGTATAACCGATTGTGAAGTTTTTCAGACGGCAATAAGCCAGATTCTGCAAGTAACGGTCATTTACCTTTGCCAGAGAACGGTCACCTTGTGCTGCATATCCGCGCATTCTCGGAAAATAAGCATCAGGATTCTCTTCCGACCAGATATTATCAGGCAGGTCAACCGGAGTGAATGAAGCATAAGGACGGGCAAATCCTCCCCAGAAAAGCATTGCATTCCCTCCCGGATAACGATTCTGACGTCCTACCCCCTGGAAGAAGGCCGAACAGTCAATGCCGGACCAGGTAAACCCGAGGTTACCACTATAGGTATAGCGCGGTCTCGAATTACCAATAATACGCATATCCCCACGGTCATCTGCTGTTTTCTTTCCATCATCTATCCTTCCGCTGCCGTCAAGGTCTTCAAAAATCATATCACCTGCTTTCAGACCTTTATTCTCTCCAATAGCTGTTTCAAGGATATTTTTACAAACATAACTATGATCTATGGCTTCCTGATAGGCTTTCGCCTCTTCATCTGTTTTAAACAGGCCTGATACGTGATAGCCCCATATCTCACCAATTTCCATCCCTACATAGTAACTGGATTTGCTGAATTCTTTCAAAGGATTGTCATACTTCGTGATATGTGAACGGCTGTCTGCCAGACTCAGTGACAGATTATAACTAAACGGCTTGTCCAGAAGAGTGAAACTATCATTCCAGGCCAGAGTCATTTCAAATCCCTTTGTACGTAAGTCCGCTGCATTTTCACGTGGTTGGGTTGCTCCATATACACCCGGCAACACTTTACCCGGTATGAGCATATCCCGTGTATCCCGAATAAAGACATCCGCACTGTAAGTCAACCGGTTATCAAAGAATCCCAAGTCAATACCTAAATTCTTGTGTATAATAGTCTCCCATGTAAGATTACCTGCGGTAGGTGGAGGGCTAACTTCTGCATAAGTCAGTTTCTCGCCATCGATAAGGTAACCATCAAACTGCACCATACTTAATTTTTGCAGATAGAGATAACAATCCTTAACCGCCTGATTCCCCAATGCACCAATAGAGCCTCTCACTTTCAGATTAGAAACAACATTGCGAACCGGTTCAAAAAACTTCTCCTCACTGATGCGCCATCCTGCCGAGAAAGAAGGGAAAATTCCGGCACGCTGATCTTTCGGAAAACGGGAAGAGGCATCCCAACGAACGTTTACCTCAGCCAGGTATTTGCCTTTCCAGTCATAACCCAAACGTCCGAAATAGCCCAATAGAGCCCATTCATCCTGTCCTCCTTCCAAAGTGACATCCTTACCAATATCTCCCAGATTAAAATCGTTCAGGTTGTTCGACTGTATGTTCAGTTTGGTTCCGTAAATTCTTTTATAAGCGCTCTGTTCATAGTTGAAACCGGCTACTGCACGCAGATTGTGTCCGCCAAAAGACTGGTCATAGCTTAAATAAGCATCCACACTGTGATAATAAGTTCTTTCGTTCAATTGCCGCAACTTATTCTTAAATAATGAACCACCGGCATCTTCCGATACTCCCGGATGTTGAGAATATTGCGACTTTGCCGTACGCTCCATATAATCAACCGTATTATATTTAAAGCTATAATTTGTATTGAGAGACAGCCCTTTATACAATTTAAATGTTGCACCCACCGTATAGGTTATCTGCTTCTTGTCCTCCACAGATTTAGAATTACCATCGGCAGTCATTATATGTACCCCGTCAGTGGGTTGCTCCGAAATGACCGGGTTGCTGAATACATGGGTTCCGTCCGGATTATACGGCATCAGGAACGGCATTGCATGGAAAGTATAGTTGGGCAGATTGTTCCCGTGTCCCAATCCCGGAGCCGAATATTTAGATGAGAAGAAACTTGTGGCAAAGTTAAGAGACAGCCACGGTTTTACCTCTGCATTGAGACGCGCCCTGAGATTACCGGTTTTATATTTATCCGGATTCTGTGCATAGATACCGGTCTGCGTATTGAAGTTCCCGCTTACCAGATAATTTATCTTATCAGTACCACCGGATATACTCACATTATTATCCCAGGTTGGCCGACTGGAATCTATCAGGTAATTATACCAGTCAAAATTGGCATAATACATATACGTATCTTCTCCCGTACGGTTTTGTACCACTGTCCACGGACGTTCGGGGTTCTCTGTTTTATCATACCGCCGGGCTTCAAGTTCTTTGTAATCATCTTCGGTATAACGGGTATAAGAACTTCCGTTGTACGAACGCATGAAGCCGTCCACCAATTTAGCCGCATCATATCCGGTCGTAATAAAGTCAGTATTTGTTGTCTCGGTCGAGAAACTGAAACGCCCGTTATAATTGATCTGCATCTTTCCGCTTTTCCCCTTCTTGGTAGTAACTAATATTACACCAAAAGGCGCTCTGGCTCCGTATATGGCCGAAGAAGAGGCATCTTTCAATACAGAAATGGACTCCACATCGCGTGGGTTCAGATTATCGATGTTTCCCTCGATACCATCTATCAATATCAACGGTTTAGACTCTTCATTGATAGAAGCAAAACCACGAATATTCATATTGGTGGCTTCTCCCGGTTTTCCAGAACCAAAAGATATATTCAAGTTAGGGATTGTACCTTGAATAGCCTGTCCCAGAGTAGCCACCGGACGGTTTTCTATCGCTTTGGCGTCCGTATATCCTACGGCTCCAGTCAGGTTTACCTTCTTCTGTGTACCGTAACCGATTACCACTACCTCGTCCAACGCGTTATTATCTTCCTCCATTCTTATATTAATGGTAGTCTTATCCTTCACTTTCACAGAGAGGGGTTTATAGCCAACATACGTAAAAGTAAGCGTACTCCCCACCGGTACTTTCATATAGTAATTACCATCAATATCGGTGATTCCTACCCCTACCCCATCTACGGCTACATTCACACCAATCAGTAACTCTCCGGCGGCATCTGTAACTTTTCCGTTTACGGCAAGCTCTTTGCCAACTTGCGCCTTTTCCTGTAGTTTGGAAAGAACAATATGATTGTCTCTTATTTCATAATTCAGTTGTTGCCCTTCGAGTATGAGGGTAAGAGCTTTATCCAGAGATTCGTCTTTGATATTCATCGTGATACGCTGATTCATATTGACGTCATTTACATTAAAGAAAAAAGACTTACCGGTCTGTTTTCTTACGGCTTCAAGCGCTTCCTTAACCGTCACATTCTTTAGGTTAAGCGATACATTCTGTGCCTGGATCAGGGTACACCAGCAAAACAGCAGCAATGTAAATAGTCCTAATTTTTTTTTCATCATAAGGATTAAATAAGATTAATACGGAAAAAACAATAAAGCAGGAATCTCAAAACATAGTATACATAGATCGAAGTATTCCGGTTTATATAAGAGACAGGTACGGGAAGAAATTGTGTAGTCTGAAAACCGATTTTTTTTAAAATAAACAACTCAGCAGAAAGTAAAAAAGAGCAGAGCGTAGCGAATCAACTGTAAAAGTGTTCGTTACGCTCTGTTTTTGGCTTTGGTTGGCGCAATAGAACGTGTTTATAAAGCCAATATACGACAGAGTTGAATTACTAAGTCATTACCAAACGTAAAATGCAAATAGTTTGGTAATTGCATCTTATTCAGTGGTTTGCGTAGATTTGCGTATCAACAAATAACTCAAAGGAAACTAATTTTGTAACCAAAAAAAAAGAGTTATGCGTTCGACATTCAAAATTTTAATGTATCTAAAGAAAGGCAGCGAGAAACCCAACGGAAATGTGCCTTTAATGTGCCGTCTGACAGTGGACGGAGAAATCAAACAGTTCAGTTGTAAGATGGACGTTCCGCCCCGATTGTGGGACGTAAAAGCAGGCAGGGCTTCGGGCAAAAGCATCGAAGCACAGAAGATAAATCGTGCCGTTGATAAAATCCGAGTGGATGTAAACCGCCGCTATCAAGAGATGATGCAGACGGACGGCTATGTTACTGCTACCAAATTGAAAGATGCCTATCTGGGTATTGGTATTAAACAAGAAACACTGCTCAAACTCTTTGAGCAGCACAATGACGAGTTTCTGAAAAAGGTAGGACACAGCAGGAGTGCAGGAACATACGCACGTTATCGCACCGTTTGCATGCACATTCGGAGTTCCTGCCCCACACTTACAATCGTAAGGACATACCGCTGAAAGAGCTGAACCTCACCTTTATCAACGACTTCGAGTATTACCTCCGAACAGAGCGTAAATGCCGAACCAATACGATTTGGGGCTACATGATTGTGTTGAAACACATCATCTCCATCGCTCGTAATTCGGGAGTATTGCCGTTTAACCCCTTTGCTGGGTACATCAACAGTCCCGAAAGTGTGGATAGAGGGTATCTCTCGAAAGAGGAACTACAATCTCTGATGGATGCACCAATGAAGAATAAGACCTACGAACTGGTGCGAGACCTCTTTTTATTTTCGACCTTTACAGGTTTGGCGTATTCAGACGTTAAGAACCTCACTGTGGATAACTTGCAAACATTCTTCGATGGTAATCTATGGATTATAGCCCGAAGAAAGAAGACCAATACGGAGTCCAACATCCGACTACTGGAAGTTCCTAAACACATCATCGAGAAGTACAAGGGAATGACAGGCGACAACCGTGTATTCCCTGTTCCGAGCAATACCAGTTGCAACGAGAAGCTAAAAAAGATAGGTGCACAATGCGGTATCAAGACCCGATTGACTTTCCATGTTGCCCGTCATAGTGCGGCGACGACCATACTGTTATCCAATGGAATACCGATTGAAACAGTTAGCCGTATCCTCGGTCATACGAACATCAAGACCACTCAAATCTATGCGAAGATTACCAATCAGAAGATTAGTCAGGACTTGGAAGTCCTATCGCACAAGATTGGAGATTTGGAGAAAAGTATTTGCAAAGTCATTTAAAACAGCGTGTCATGAAAAGAAATATAATCACAATCAGCGAGAACGGTGTAATCACTATACCGAGTGTGACCACTGCACCGATTTTAATGAGGGACTTTGAGATAGCGGAGTTGTTCGGGATATATAGCCCAACGGTAAAAGCCACTATCAAGACAGTACTAAAATCGGGGGTAGTTGCTCCCGACTATACGCATGGTGGCGAAGTTGTTGGTAACAGTATACTACCCGATTATTGCGGTTTGGATATGATAACCGCCATTGCTTTTCGCATCCACTCGCCACAGGCAGAGGCGTTTCGGCAGTTGGTTCTAAGCAGACTAAATACAGTCTGCAAACAAACCTCAGTACCTCTGTTTATCCAAGTGGGTAGCGGTAAGCGAAACAATGAGTTCAAGAACTAACGCATCTATAACCAATTATCACAATAACCCATTATGCCAAGAGCCAAAGAATTAAAAATAAACGCTTCGGAATTAGATTGTTACAATCAGCTAATAGCGGAACTCCAAAAGAATCCGCTATTGGCTGACTACGATTTGAGTACCATCGAACTAAAGGTAAAGCACATTAAGTCCAAACCGATACTCAAAAAGGATGTAGGCGAACTCATCAACAACCTATTGCGCTACCAATCGGCAAACAGGGAACGCATCCCCACATTGGACGGAGTGCAACTAATCACAATAAGCAGCTATTGGCACGGATGCTGAAAATAACCCGTGCCACTTTAGACAGTTGGATTCAGAAAGGATTTATCCAACCCTCGCACATTGCAGACATTGAGGGTGATTTCTTTCAAGTGGATAGGTTATCGAGCGGCTACGGGAACAAAATAGCAAAAAATAGAACGATTTTCTACCAGCCATACAGGAGGCGGAATAATTGCGAAGAACAACGCAGATTATTCCGCTTTCGCTATTTATGTGCTTTTATGGGCGTTTGAAGTTCTTGGATTTGCAGTGTTTACGCATTGATGTATAGTGATTTACCGACTTTATACCCTTTTGGATTACTTGTTATTTTGCACCGTCAAGACAAGCAAGGCTATGACGATAGCCCAGTAATAACCAGTAAAATAATGTATGTATGATGCAAATTGTAGTAACCTCTGCCGAAGAACTTAAAGCGATTATCCGTGATGTTCTTTCAGAGCAGACAGAACCGACCGCAACAGGTGTGCAGTCGGATAATATCAACCTAAGCAAGGCTATCGAGCTATTGAACGAATGGGGCTATCCAACCTCTAAGGCGAAGATTTACAAACTCACCTCGACAGGTGCAATGCCTTGCCGAAAGTATGGGAACAAACTCATCTTCTCACGAGTGGAACTATTAAAATGGGTAGATACCCAAATCAAATAAAAAACGTATGACACAGCCCAATAACACACCGCCACCTATAACCCAAGAAGATGTTGCCGTATTGTGGCAATCCTCCCGACTGAAAATTACCGACAGCTTCATCACACCGCCCGAAGTGCTGAATGTGGGCGATTCTGTTATCGGTACGCTGGGCAATTTCAGTGCATCCACAGGCAAGGCAAAAAGCAAGAAGACGTTCAATATTACAGCCATCTTTGCAGCAGCGATGGTAAACGGAACGGTTTTAAGGTATCGTGCCAACCTACCACCCGGCAAAGCGAAGATTCTCTATGTCGATACCGAGCAAAGCCCCTACCATTGTATCAAGGTAATGGAGCGTATCTTGCGTTTGGCTGGTCTGCCGTTGGATAGGCAGCCCGACAACTTTGAGTTCCTTGCCCTGCGGAAGCATACGCCTCAAACACGTATCGCCATCATCGAACAGGCTATCTACGGTACGGAGAACTTAGGGCTTGTAATTATTGACGGAATCCGAGATTTGGCGTATGACATCAATTCTCCCAGCGAAACTACTACCCTTATCTCTAAGCTGATGCAATGGACGGATGAACGGCAGATACATATCCATACCGTACTACACCAGAACAAGAGCGATGACAACTCACGGGGACACATCGGTACTGAGTTGAACAACAAGGCTGAAACCATCCTGCAAATTGCCAAAGATGAGATGGATAAGGATATAAGCGTAGTTTCTGCCGTCCATATTCGTGCGATGGACTTTGAGAAGTTTGCGTTCCGTATCAATGGCGAAGCCCTGCCCGAACTGTTGGATGATTACCAGCCCGATAGGGAAGCATCCAAGAAAGGGTTTGATTACAAGGAAATGACAGCGGAGCAGCACCGCCAAGCCCTTACCGAAGCGTTCAGGCAAAAGAGTGATTTGGGATATGGTGAACTGCTCACTGCCTTGAAGCAGGGCTATGAATCCATCGGGTACAGTTATGGGCGCAATAAGATTACTGCCTTAAAGGTGTTTCTCTGCAATAAACGGATGATAGAACAGGAGAACAAGGCGTACCGCTTCAATCCCGATTTCTACTACTAACAAAGTGGTTTAGTTTATTTTGGGCATATATATAATAGAGTAAAGTAAAGCGGTGCTATCGGATGGCTCGGTAGCGGCTTGGTTTATTCTGTACCCTATATATACAATCTAAACTAAACCTATACAAACAGCTATTTCGCTACACAGATAGGTTGCTGGCGAAAAGAAAAAAGATTAATCACATTAAACCATCATTCAAATGACCATAGAACAAGCTAAAAACATTGCTATTGCAGAGTATCTGCAAAGTTTTGGCATCACCCCTATGAGAGTACAGGGCAACAGCCTTTGGTATCTCTCGCCACTTCGTACCGAGAGCGAACCATCCTTTAAGGTAAACCAATCCCGTAACGAGTGGTACGACTTCGGTTTAGGCAAAGGGGGTGATATAGTATCGTTGGCAATGCGGTTGCACGGAACAGACAGCGTAGCATACGCACTGAACGCTATCGGGAACAACGCCCCAAACCTCAAACCGCTCTCTTTCTCTTTTCGCCAGCGAGAGAGTTTTGACAGCTTCGAGGATATAACCGTCATGCCACTGGGCAACGCTGCATTGCTCCAATTCCTTGCCGAACGACAGATACCAGTATCATTGGCACGACAAGCGTGTCAAGAGGTGTATTACAAGCACAACGGCAAACCTTACTTTGCCATCACCTTTGGCAACGAACAAGGAGGGGATGAACTCCGCAACAAATATTTCAAAGGATGCTTTGCTCCCAAAGCGGTAACCGCCATCGACAACGGTGCAACATCGTGTTGTCTGTTCGAGGGGTTTATGGACTACCTATCCTATATAGTGCTAAAGCAGCGTAACAATCCTGCACCATCTATAATCAAGGAGCGAGACTACTTTATTTTGAACTCCACCAGCAACACACCCAAATTACTGGATAGGCTCTCAAAGTACGAGCAGATTTATTGCTATTTGGATAATGACGAAACAGGAATGCGTATCACCATCGACATTCAGCAACGGTATGGCGTGAAGGTATCCGACCAGTCGGTACACTATCGGGGATACAAAGACCTGAACGATTACCTGTGTGGGAAACGGCTCACCCAGTCGGCAAAGTTGACACAGCAGACCAAGCAGACCGAACCACCCAAAAGGAAGAGCAGAGGTTTCCGTATGTAAAGTGCTGCACGCTCTCCACAGGTATTTACGAAAGAAATACCATAGCTTATTAGGGCTTTTTCTTCACGCTTCGTTGCACTCCACTAAAAAAGCCCCAATAAGCCAAAGGGTTTTCAACCCTCTGGACACCCCGAATCGGCAGGGGCTGCCGAAATAAAGAGCCTCAAAGTTAAACATTAAAATCAGAAATGAATGGGATATGCAGTATTACATATGGAGAAAGCCAGTGGTTCCGACAGCGGAATGTCGGCACATATTGAGCGGACGGTTGCTCCGAAAAATGCGGATGCCAGCCGCACGCATCTTAATTGGGATATGATAAATTTTCCCGATGGCGTAACCAATCGCACCGAAGCGATTCAGCATCGATTGGAAACGGCAGGGTTGCAACGCAAGATTGGTAAGAACCAAGTTCGAGCGGTTCGCATTATGCTATCGGGTAGCCCCGATGATATGAAACGGATTGAACAGGCAAGCAAGTTGGATGATTGGTGTCGGGATAATCTCGATTGGCTGAAGAAAACCTACGGAGCGGAGAATATCGTTTCGGCTGTGGTGCATCTTGATGAAACCACACCTCACATCCACGCTACGATGATACCCATCGTTACAGGCGAGCGAAGAAAGGCAAAAGCGGAACAGACAACAGGCAAAAAGAAGTACCGCAAGAAATCGACCGACACCGCCCGATTGTGTGCCGATGATGTGATGAGCCGTGTTCGCCTGAAGGAGTATCAGAACACATACGCCGAGCAGATGGCGAAGTATGGTTTGCAGCGAGGTATTGACGGTTCAGAGGCTAAACACGTAACCACCTCTCAATACTATCGGGACTTGCTCACTCAATCCGAAAGCGTACAGGAGAACATCACCCGGATACTCGAACAGAAAGAGCAAGCGGAACAGGAGCTATCTTCTGTCAAAGCCGACATCCAAAAAGAGAAGTTGAAAAACTCCGCTGCGGATGTGGGTGCAACCTTGCTGGATGGCGTGGGTTCTCTCTTCGGAAGTTCTAAAACCAAGCAACAACAGCAGCAAATTGAAGCCCTCGAAACCGAGAACCGCAACCTTTCCAATGACATCAAAAAGTTAAGCACCAAGATTAAAACAATGGAAACGGAACATAAAACCGCCATTGACAAGCTATCGGAGCAGTTGAACAAGATTTTCAACTACTTTCCGCATATCAAAGAGTTGCTACGTTGGGAAAATCTCTTGCGAAGTATCGGGCTACCCGATGATATGATTCGCAGACTATTCAACCAAGAGACGGTTGTAGGCTCTGGCGAACTCTACTCAAAAGAGCACAGCAAGCGGTTCAAGGCAGAAAATGCCTCTCTAAAATTGGAACAGGACAAGGCAAAACCCGAAAACATCCGCTTCACCATTAACGGAGCAGATATTTTCGACTGGTTCAAACAGAAACAAAAAGAGTTCTTGCAGAATATTGGAGTCTACTTACCTGAACAGAAGAACAACAAGAGATTGAAGTTATAACTATCAAGTATTAGATACTTGTGAATTGCAAAATTAATATTACTTTTGTATTATGTAATCGGCAAGTAGTCAGATTATAACATATAATAGCGTTTGCTATTGCAGTGGAAAGAGAAAATCGCCAAAATATTCGCTCCGCAAGCAATAAGTTTAACGCTCACGATTTGCGTGGGCATTACTTATTCGGAGCGTGGGCGTTTGGCGATGCCTCTCTTTCAATTTGTAATCGCCCACGTTCTTGTTTAAATTTAGCCCTTATGAAACAACTATTAAATGAACAAAAAATGAAACATATTATTCTATCCTTTTTATTTGCTTGCATGGCATTAAATTCCTATGCACAAACAACTTATTCTCCACAAGTAAGAGGTCGAAATAATAACTGTGTCATTGAAAGTGTCTCCCTAACGAAAGATGAAACTATTGTTCGAATAAAAGTTCCAAGAGTTCAACAATGGGGAGGTTGGGTTAAGTTTAGTTCTGCAACTGTACTTGTTCCGAGTGATGCTTGGAATATCAACGAAGCAAGGAAATCAAACTTGGATTATCCTGATGTAGCACCTCCTGCTGGGTATGAGCGTTTGTATGCAGATGCCATAAAGCGAATAAAAGAAGGAAGACAAGTTATGAGCGATGCTGGATTCCTAATTCGTAGTTTAGGTAAAGAACAACTTGATACAAAATATAAAGCTAATGAAAAGGGACGTGATTTTTATTATTTCGAGCTGCATTTTGATCGCCTTCCAGTCGGTTGTGAAGATGTATATATAAGAGAACTAAGTGATGGTGGCTGGGAGTGGACTGGTATTAAAATCAATAATCCTTTTCCTATTGTTCCCAATTTGGGTTTGTCAGAGGCCTCAATTAAACAGCAAATAGATAAAGATAATGATGGTATAGTTGGTATATATGAAGGATTTAGCGAAAATAAATATAAGCTAGGTTGTATTAAAGATGGAACATCTTACAAACTTGTCTATCTCGGAAGTAACGAAGTTTTAAAACAATGGCGAATTGGAGACATAAAAGCAATTCTTCGTCCAAGTGCCACGCCTGGTTTTTTTAAAGCTGATTGGTACATGGCAAATAAAACGATAAACTCTGATGTTTATATAGTATTTGAAGGAGGAAGCATGAAAACTGTAATTGATAATGAGGAAGATGGATATTTAAAAATGTATCCAACATCTTTAAATTCAAAACCATCTATTTCAGAATCTCAAGAATGGTCTGGAACAGGATTTGCTTTAAATAATGGATATATTGCAACCAACTATCATGTTATTGAAAATGCAAATAGTATTTATATACAGGGTGTAAAAGGTGATTTTTCAATGAAATATGAAGCTACAATAATAGCTTCTGATAAAAATAATGACTTAGCATTATTGAAAATTAGCGATAATCGTTTTAAGGGATTTGGACAGATTCCTTACAAAGTAAAAACGATTACTTCAGACGTTGGTGAAGATATTTTTGTTTTAGGATATCCGCTAACAACTACAATGGGGGATGAAATCAAACTTACTACAGGGGTAATTAGTTCCAAAACAGGTTTTCAAGGAGATGTAGCACTGTATCAAATATCAGCACCAGTCCAACCTGGGAATAGTGGTGGGCCACTGTTTGATGGACAAGGTAATCTTATAGGTGTTGTCAATGCAAAACATAAAGGAGCTGAGAACGTTAGCTATGCAATTAAAACATCTTATTTAAAGAATTTAGTAGAGAGTGTTGTCACAACACCTGTTTTCCCAAACACGAATCAAGTATCAAATTTGGCATTGACTGGCAAAGTTAAGAGTTTAAAGAACTTTGTATATATGATAAACTGTTCAAATCAACGATCAGTTTCAAATAATGTAAATTCCAAGACTATCAATTCCAGCAACTCTGATATTGATATAACCAACCCACAAATAGCAATTATTCCAGATAATAATAAAGGACTTAAAGTAACAAGAGTGCTAATTACACTTGCTCAAACCATTGTCGAATTAGAGTATGACAATACAATAAATCAATCAGGATGGATTTCTATAGACAAGGACACCTATATTGTTAGTTATGACACAGGTGAAAAATATAAAATGGTCAAATCAGAAGGTATCCCAATAGATCCTCAAAAATATCATTTCTCTTCAGCACGTGAGAAAGTAAATTTTAGATTAATTTTTCCTGCACTTCCCAAAAATACAACAAAATTTAATTTAATCGAAAACGATAATAGTACTTGGAAATTTTTTGGTATTAAGCTTAAATAATAATGTGATGGAATTTAGAACAGAATATATTGACGGAATTAGATTTCAACATCCTGCAATTTTATATAAATATAGAGATTGGAATAATTCTTTTCATAAAAAAGTCTTACTGAATAACTCTTTGTACTTAGCTTCTCCTAAAACCTTTGAAGATATTTTTGATTGTAATGTGCCCGAAAAATTCCCTACTAAAGGCGAACTATATGATTTCTTTTTAGCAAAATCTAAAAAGGATAACCCTTATGGGAAAAGACAAGAGCATAGAAGGTTTGCAAGGTATTGGAGTGTTTACTCCCCCTTAGCAAATCCCTCTCAACTAAAAAAAATGATTGAGAATTTTAATCAAGAATTTAATGACCGTTTTGGTGTATTGAGCTTAACAGCAAATTGTCATAATGATGATATGTGGAAAAAATATTCAAATGAGCATAAAGGTGTTTGTATAGGATTTGATACTAAATTACTTTTTGAATGTATTGGCGGAGGTGGTGAAGTCCAATATGTGGACAGTTTACCAACCATTGATTTTGTAAATGATGATTTCAGAACAAAACACATTAAAAATATTTTCTGTAAAGAAAAGAAGTGGGAATTTGAACAGGAATACAGACTTCATAAGATGTGGAAAGAAAATATTACTGATAATGAGCGAAATATAAAACTCTCCAATGAATGTATTGTGGAGATTTTACTTGGAAAATCAATGTCAGAGGAGGATAAAGATGAAGTAAAGAAAATAGCAAAAGAGAAATATCCAAAAGCTAAAATTGTAGAATGCTAATATCTGAACCGAACAATACATTTAAACTGTTTTTTCTAAATTTAAGCACTGTTTTTCGGAGAATAGTTCTATCTTTGTACTCAACGAGTTATTTGAACGTACATCACTGCAAATCGCTGAAATACGTACAGTTGCCAAATCGTTACCACTGCAATTCAAAAACTCTGCAAAGTGTTTATTCCTCAATTGATTAAGTCAAATCAATGATAATCTAAAATATATTTCAATAGAATAAAACCCACCGGAAATCCTAACGAAACCGATCGAAGGCCGGTGAGGAACGATGTAAAACATGTACATGTAAAGCAGTACGAGATGCACATGTCGTACTGCTCCACATGTACATCTCGTACCACGTTCCTCACCGATAAGAAAAAGGAGGTTCAGGAATAAAAGAAAAGTATCTCTAAGAGAACAAATATTGAATTAAAGTTCATCTCTTACCCATCTCATGCCGGGCAAACAACTTTTACGGATGCGTTTTCCTGCCAGACTGGTTTCCACCTCTATCTTACGGAATGAATTAAGATGAATAGCGTTAATCAACTCTTCATCGGGAACAATACGAAGAACTCCGTTTTCATACCCCGCCGAACAATTCCAACTTTGTATCCTGCCCGTTTCATCTATCACTACATAGGCAGAAGTCAGGGTACACTCCTCCATTACTTTAAAAATTTCCTGTACTGTATTATCTCCCGAACCACCCCGTTCGCCAAAAGCACAAACAGAGTTCTCGTCGTCAGGGCGTAACCAGGGACTGATCATATCCAGATATTGCTCTCCAACAATAGAATCTACCGGATGCCAGTCATGCCGTTTGTCACTCCGTTCCACACAAACCATCCCTTTTATATAAGGATCGGGAACAAATCCCCAGCGTAAATGCCCATTCAAGTCCATAATCTGAGCACATGCTCCTAACGTATCCATAAAATCAGTAAGATAATCTACTTTCCCTGTCAATAAATAAAGGTAATAAGAGGCATAAATTTTCCAGGCCGTCCAACCATGAGGAGAATTCATAATCTGATTGGGAACGAAATAGACATCGAGCGCTTCCCAATAACGAAGCGTCCCGCCCCGCATGCGGCAATCGGGAATGAGTAACTGCTCCAGACACTGGTGTTTGTCCATCAAATAAACTGCTGCCGACGTATACTGCTGACGTTTGACAGAATCCTCTTCAGATAAACCGCGCAAAGCCAATTGTAAAGCACTACAGGTTATCATCCCATCTTCAAAAGTCATATCTCCTTCTGTCTGAATATCGTCCAGACGCAACAACAGATCGTCGATTGCTTTGTAGGCCGACTTTTGATGCCTTTCGTAGCGTTCTTTCCATTGGGGAAGCCCCATAAAATTCTTTTCGGCTGCAACCAGCTCAAGCATGGATTTTGCAGGATAAATTACAGCTGTATAATGTGTTCCTTTAGAACGATAGGCACCATCCGCGGACTGAACCTTCTCCGAACAAAGATAATCACCAATATGAGCCGCTTTCTCCAGATAACTAATCTCTCCTGTCGCCTCCCATAAATCAACAAGCATACCAATCAGCGAAGAGAAGTTTTGCACCCGGTCCGGTGCTGCTTCTTTCTTCGGAATCCAGGTCAGAGTATCTATAAAAAACGGAAGTGTACGGTTGAACCGTTCTTCAAGTCCCTTATCTTTAGAAGTATCCGGAAAATGCCGGGCGGCAAGAAAAGCAGTATAGTAACCATAGAAAGCTTCGCAACCATTGGAGAACAAAGGCGGATTCTGCGCAACAAAGTCGCGGGCATTTTTCATGTACCATGACCAGGGATTGCGTACATAAATACTCGCTTCTGCAGTTTTCCGGTTTGTGGTTGTGGCCTTGATCTGATAAACTCCTTTTTGAGCAGAAGGTACGAAACTGGCTGTATATAAGTATTCAGAAACCTTATCAACGGATAATTCGGTTAATGCAGCATCCGGAGCTTTTACAATAAGACTTTTCAAAGGATACCGGCTGTGAATATACAGACGACTCTTCTCTTTTCCACTGATCGTGTATTTGTCACACTCAATCATCGGGGCTTGTATCCATTGAGACAAGGTTTCTTTCACTTCGGACAGCTGACCGATACCTCCCAAATGGAGTATCCACTTTTTAGTCTCGCCAGGTTTCAGCAAGATTTTGTTCTGCGGATGTCGTTCCGGTAAAGGCAGACAATGCAGCAAGTCCAGACTTGCAGTTTTTATCTGATGTCCCCATTTCCACTCCAACAAACCTTCATATACATAATTCAATGCATAGGAAGCAACCGGCTCTTCTATACCAATTCCCATAATAACCTGCCTCGGAGACATGAAATATCCCCAAGTAAAATCTTTCTCACACCGTAGTAAAGTAGGAAAGAACTTAGTGTCCCACTCCGGAAATGTTTTCATCTCTGAGTCTATTCCAATAAAAAGACGGGAATACTCCGGTTCAAAGATTTCTTTTCCCCGGTTGGAGAGTATACACTCTACAATCAAATGATCTGCTGCAGGACGGTAGCGGAGTGCATAATGGATAGCTCCTGTTTCTGCTTCAAAAGTGCCGGTCTGACCAGAGGATGGAGACAACCGTATGCCTTTCCAGGCCGGACCGGCCAATGTATCCTCTCTGAAAGGAATTATTTCCCATACATTCCCTATTTGCTGCTGATATTGATGAATAACTCCACTTTCGGGATGAATGAGTACTCTCCACCCTTGTTGTTCACTACCCAGCGTCAGATAATCTTTAGCAACAAGAGATAAAGGCTGAATTATGAATACAAAAACAATGCAGTAAAAAACGAAACATTTGCGCTGCTCTTTCATGTGAATTGTATTTTGTGCTTCCCGCACGGGGAGGTGCGACAGGCGATGGTTTATTGAAACGCAGATGAACGCAGATTTTCGCAAAGAAAAACAAATAGATGATAAAGAACTACAGTCTTTTAATCTGCGTTCATCCGCGTTTCATCAGAGATTTAAAACTCTGTGTAACTCTGTGTAACTCTGTGCGACTCTGTGGTGAACAGAATCAGAAAAAGAAAGAAATACTAATGATAAATACGAATCTCCTTTTTATCCATATCATAACGATAATTGAACTTATTCGTAGCTGCCATAATGTCCATAATCTGTACTATATTATCAGCTTCTATCGTGATGTCTCCATAGAATATCAAGTTCTTCAAATCATCATTTTCGAAATGAATAGCTACATCAAAAGCTCTCTCTAAAACTTTAGCAATAGTACCCAACTTCTCTTCATTAAAGAAAACATCATCATAAATCCATGAATTAGAATACTCAGCATTAATATCCTTCAAAGTCAAGACCCCGGTTCTTTTATTACAGGTTATCAACTGATTGGGTTTCATCACAATAGACTTATCATATCTACTATCGGAAAAATCAATAGAACCCTCCAAAAGTGCCACGCGAATCTCATCATCATCCTGATAGTTCTGTACATTAAATTTAGTACCCAGTACTCGCACCTTTACATTGCCCGAAGTTACAATCAAAGGTAATTCAGGATTCTTACTGATTTCAAAATATCCCTCGCCTTGCAAAGTCAAATCACGGTTACTTACTCCAAACTCATTGTTATAACACAAAGTAGATGCCGCATTCAACCATACCAAACTTCCGTCCGGCAAACTCATCTTCACCTTTGCTTTTCGGGGAGCTTCCAAAGAATAAGTCAGAAGCTCTTTATCCTGAAAGCGTTCAAATAAGTATTGCGCCCCAATTCCTGCCATGAAAATAAGGAGCACACAGGCTGCATAGTAAAACACCTTACGAAGAGGAAAAGTCCTGCTCTTTATTTTCTTGTCAGCACTATTAATGCGGGCCACAAAGTTCTGGTAAGCCTGTTCTTTATGAAAACGGGATTTCTCTGCAGAACCGGCAGAAACTAACCATGACTCTTCAAACTGCCGGAAATAGGTTTCATTTTCGGCAGACTCCTTTACCCATTTCCTCAAAGCCTGTAATTCTTCGGAAGAAATGCTCCTCTCCAGAAAAGAGAGTATTAAGCTATCTATATTTGTTATATTTTTCTCCATAATCTATAACTAAGACAAGTATCTCGTGTTTTTGTGTAGTCTGATATTACTATTTTGTTTCAAAATTATTAAATGATCGTTAATAACACAAGAATTGATATTACATAATCCTTTAATTCCGTCCTTAACTTCATCAACGCATTTTTCATATGATACTTTACTGTATTAACAGAGATATTCAACATACTTGCTATCTCCTCATACTTCATATTATCAAAACGGCTCATCCGGAATACCTGCCGGCACTCGGGGGACAAGCTATTTATCACCTCATTTATTTTATTTTCCAGTTCCTGTTCAAGCAAACTCTCCAACGGATGTTTGCTTTCGATAAAAAACAGCTCTTCGATAGCCGCTTTATCTTCATATTGATTAATACTGACCTCCCGTTGCACATATTCCTGCTGAAGATAGTTGATACAGCGGTTTTTCACGCTTCGCACCAGATACGACCGCAGTGAATATTTAATATCCACACTCTCTTTTATTTCCCACAAATTATAAATGATTTCTCCTACTATCGTTTCCGATATAAAACTATCCCTCAGATAACTATCCGCAATCAAGCACAGGTAATCATAATATTTATCGAAAATAAAACGGAAAGCACACTCATTTCCCTTTTTCAAATGCTCTATGACATTATTATCAGTGATAATAACGGCATCTTTTAGTGTAATAGCCATAGTTAATTCCCAGATCGGCTCATCATTTTAGCCAAATTAAGTAAAAGATTTGATTGTTGTACTTCAAAGATAAATAAAAACATTTGTACTATTCACAAAAACTCATAATTTACTTCTGCTTCTCAAATAGCCAATCCATAAAATCAGGAAAATTAAAAGCCGGATTCCAGGAAAGATGATCACATCCATAGAATTCAATATATTCGACTTTAGCACCGCATCTTTTTAATACTTCATAAGCTTGCCTGGAACACTCTACAGGCACAGCCGTATCCTTTTCTCCGTGAAATATCCGAAAACAGACTTCCTTTGCTTTTGGTAACCGCTGTACATTCACAGATCCGCAAATAGAAACAGCCGCTGCAAAAAGATCCGGAAAACGGCATACCATATCGTAGACACCCATTCCTCCCATCGACAAACCAATAATGTATATCCTGCTTTTATCAACTTCAGGCTTATTCATATAATCATCCAATAAGTTTTTCACCTGAATAATAAAAGGGCTCATCTCGAATGTTTCCGGAAAACTACTTCCATCAAAGTTAGAGGGTTCAGCAATAAAAGGACCAAAGTTTTTTTTAGGACATTGCGGAAATATTACAAAAGCCGGAAACTTTTCTCTATTTACCGGATTGAGAAATAATCCTGAACCGTGTTTTAGTTGAGTTTCATTGTCATTCCCACGTTCTCCCGCACCATGTAAAAACAAAACCAAAGGGTATTTCTTTCCGGAGCAAAGGTTATCCGGTTGTAAACATCGGTAATAAAGCGTATCTTCTCCATTGGAAGTAACATTATACTTATAGGCATATTGCTCTTGTGCTTCAATAGTAGTGCTCCACAAACCTATTATTACCAAGAAAAAACAGGCAGAAAATGCCCTTGCTTTCCTGCTCACGTGATGGTTTTTCATAATTGACTATAGTTTATTCAAAGTTTTAACGCATTTATAATAAGACAGGAATATAAGAAAACAGGGTAGTAAACAGATCGATTTTTAACAATTAAAATATTCCGGAGAATCGTACAATAACATAGGAGAGTGATAAAAGAAAAACGATGGCTTAACAAGGAATAGTTCAGCCTGTCAAGCCTGTATAATATGGTAAGCCCAAATACGTACTTAACTATGTATTAAATACGTACTTTTATATACAAAGAGTACGTACTTTCTGATATGAAAAATACGTACTCTTATACAGATAAAAAATAATAGTTCCAAAATCCGTTAACAATGTTAAAGCAAGGCAGGTTAAGATATTAATTCATATTTTAAAGCCGGAAACCATTTCTCCAAGATATTATCCACTTTGGACTCTATTTCAGGGGTAATGTGTCTTTTTACTTTCTTATATGCTATCATTATGGCTGCCATTTCATCTACCCACCCGATCACCGACCACCGCCTTGTAGATATCAAATCAATAGGTAAAACTAAATAAGAAAGAGCAGAAGCAATCAAAAGTTTATCCGACAGTGGCGTTTCCGGACTCCTCAACACATAGTAAAGAGACAATACCGGACGCATTGAAGTGCGGCCAAGACTTTTACCCATATCTTTGATATTCTCTAAAAGTTGATCCAAATCCCAGTTTGCAAAAAATTTATTCATAATCATAATTCTTTTATAAGTACTGATTCAAAATTAGTATACTCTATAAATACGAATTTATTGAAACGCAAATGAACGCAGATTTTCGCAAATTAGGTTGCTGCGTTATGCTTGAAAATAATATCCCTTACAGAAAATCTGCGTTCATCCGCGTTAATCTGCGTTTCAATAATAACCCGCTAAATAATCATTTAATTGTGATGTATTGCTTATACTTATTTATTATAGGCTGACTTTTTCTTTTTTCTAATCCAATAATCAGCTCCCAACAGTCCCAAAGATAGTAGAGCGATGTAGCTGTAAAATCCTAAAAGTGAAGAGGATGCTCCTGATGGCTTCCAACGAGGCATAAAATCAACCACACTAAAGTCTAAATAGAAAAACAAACAATACACTACCAATGCTATCAATACAGTAACGGCAATACTCAAAGAAAAAACAGTGATCCGTTTTCTTCGTCTTTCCATTTTCAGAGCCTCAGCCCGTACTTGTTCCATCATACGGAAGGAAAAATTGGAAGGAAGTCCAGTCGTTTGCCTCCGTTCCAAAGCTTTCTTAATAGTATTATTTCCATTCACATCCATAATCAACCCTCATTCATTAGTAAATATAACTTCTTCCGAACACGGTATAATCTCACTTTAACATTGGCAACTGTTAATTTTAAAATTCCTCCAACCTCTTCTATCGATTTCTCTTCATAATAGAAAAGAGTTATTAACGCTTTGTCCTCTACACTCAACAAATCAACAGCATGTACCAAACGGGAAATACGCTCTTCATCATCTGTTGGTTCAAACAAAGTTGCCACTTTTTCATCCGGTACATTATTAATGGCATTCTCCTCTATATAAAGAAATTCATGCTTCTTTTTACGGGTAGCCGATATAGCTGTATTGTAAGCTATCCGATACAGCCAGGTAGAGAAAATACAATCTCCTTTATATCCACTCAGATTCTTAAAAGCCTTTAGAAACACATCTTGCACCAGTTCTTCAGCATCTTCGGAACAACCTACAATCTGCACAATCAATGAATAAAGAGGACGACCGTAGCGATCGAGAAAGACAGAAAAGCATTCTGTTTCTCCATTCAGGATTCGTGCGATGTATTGTGCTTCTTCGTTCTGTACCATGATATCCATTAGACGCAGGGGGAAGGAAAAGGTTACAATCAGTAGTAAGTAGATAGTAGTAAGTAGTAAGAATCTATGCAGCATATTGGCGTTGCCATTCCAAAAGGATTCTAATTACCAACTACCAGCTACTGGCTACTTACTACTGTCTACTGACTACTGATTGTAACCTTTTTCTTTCTTCTGCGTCAAACAGTACAAAGAACGAAATTATTCATTTAAAAACATACAATTATGATGGATTTTATTATGGTTCCGCTTATTATGGGAATTATCACACTGGGAATTTATAAATTGTTTGAACTCTTTGTTTGCAGACGCGAACGAATGGCGATTATTGAAAAGCTAAGTGACAAAATTACAACCACCGACCTGAATGGGAAATTTTCTTTGCCAGACTACAGTCACAACCGGTCTTTTGGTGCACTAAAAGGAGGATGCCTGATGTTCGGTATAGGATTAGGACTGTTAATAGGCTTCATTATCTGTGCAGTCTCTATTCCCCGCTATGTATTTATGGAAAATATCAGTTGGAATGTACGCCAAATGACCAGCATCATTTATGGTGCCAGCGTATTGCTATTCGGAGGGGCAGGACTTATCACTGCTTTCCTTATTGAAAACAAAATCAGTAAAAAAAACAAAGACCAATAGACAAGCTGACATAGGCTATGTCAAAAGCCTGATAAAGCTATCAATATGTGACTTTAGAAACACAGATTAACGCTAATTGGCGCAGATGCAATTTTATCTTTGCGCCAATTAGCGTTAATCTGCGTTTTATTGGTAGCTAATACTACTTTTGACATACCCTCTTATGTTCAACTATCCGATATAAACGTTCACACAAAGATAAATGTAAAGTTCTTCTTCCTGCTGCTCAAACTCTATTTTATCTTCTCTGGCCAACCAGCCAATAGCTGCTCCCAATTCTTTGTCTTTCAGCCCGGATTTCCTTTTAAGGCTACCGTAGCTCCACTTTTCATTGTTGCAAAGCAATTGCCAAACTTTCCCGGCATTCAAGCCTATTTCCATTTTATCCATTTAATACAGTTATTTAGGGGTTAAAATACAATCGGTTACCATTTATGCTTTAAAGTTAACAAATCAGCACAAATATAGTTATTACAAGAGTACTAAAAATCTATTACACAAGGCATTTTTAACACAATTATCATCTTATAGGCCAATACATTACTGTTCTTAGTATACGTTAAACGTACAACCTTTTTCCATTACAATATGTTATTTCATTATTACATTAACCTATAACTGAATAACAAATATGGCAAAGAAGGTAGCAAATCAACTTGTAGAGACATTGATTGAAGCAGGTGTTAAGCGTATTTACGCAGTCACAGGCGATAGCTTAAACGAAGTAAATGAAGCCGTAAGGCAAAACGAAGAAATGAAATGGATACATGTCCGCCATGAAGAAACAGGTGCTTATGCAGCCGGTGCAGAAGCACAACTAACCGGACTACCAGGATGTTGTGCCGGAAGTAGTGGTCCCGGACATGTTCATCTGATAAACGGGCTTTATGACGCTCAACGCTCAGGTGCACCGGTTCTGGCTATTGCCTCCACTATTCCTACCGGAGAATTCGGGACAGAATACTTTCAGGAAACAAATACAATCAAATTGTTCAGCGATTGCAGTTATTACAACGAAGTGGCAACAACCCCTCAACAATTTCCCCGTATGTTGCAATCCGCGCTACAAACCGCAACTACCCGCAAAGGAGTTTCCGTAATAGGGCTCCCAGGTGACCTGGCAAAAAAATCGGCAGTTAATGTAGATTCTTCCGTTCATATTTATCCAAAAGATTCTTCGGTTTGTCCTGCAGAAGAAGACTTAATACAACTGGCAGCAATGCTGAATCACTACAAACGTATCACACTATTTTGCGGTATTGGTTGCAGAGGGGCTCACGACGAAGTTATTCAACTATCCGAAAGGCTCAATGCCCCGGTTGCCTATACCTTTAAAGGAAAAATGGAAGTACAATATGATAACCCTTATGAAGTAGGTATGACCGGACTTTTGGGAATGCCTTCGGGTTACTACAGCATGCATGAAGCAGAAGTACTGGTTATGTTAGGAACAGATTTCCCCTATTCTGCTTTCTTGCCCGATGATATAAAAATAGCTCAGATAGATATAAAAGCTGAAAGGTTGGGACGCCGTGCCAAAGTAGACATCGGTTTATGCGGAGACGTAAAGTCGACACTACAAGCACTTCTGCCGATGTTACAACAGAAAAAAGACGACTCATTCCTGTTAAAGCAACTGAAACGCTATGAAGGTGTGAAAAAAGACCTGATTGCTTACACCGAAGACAGAGGAAAAGAAAATCTGATTCACCCGGAGTATGTCATGTCCGAAATAGACAAGTTAGCTTCTGATGATGCTATCTTCACCGTCGATACGGGAATGACCTGCGTATGGGGTGCCCGCTATTTACAAGCAACAGAGAGACGCCACATGCTCGGTTCTTTCAATCACGGCTCAATGGCAAACGCATTGCCACAAGCCATCGGTGCAGCACTGGCTCGCCCCGACCAGCAAGTTATTGCACTCTGTGGTGACGGAGGATTGTCCATGACACTCGGCGACCTGGAAACCGTTGTACAATATAAGCTTCCGATAAAAATCATCGTATTCAATAATCGTTCCTTAGGCATGGTGAAGCTTGAAATGGAAGTAGACGGATTGCCGGACTGGCAAACCAATATGCTCAATCCGGATTTTGCACAAGTAGCAGAAGCAATGGGAATGACCGGGTTTAATGTATCAGATCCCGACAAAGTGCTCACTACTCTATACAATGCCTTCGAGATAGACGGTCCTGTTCTGATTAATATCATGACTGATCCGAATGCGTTAGCCATGCCTCCTAAAATTGAAATAGGACAAATGGTCGGTTTTGCACAATCCATGTACAAACTATTGATTAACGGGCGCTCACAAGAGGTGATTGATACAATCAACTCAAATTATAAACACATAAGAGAAGTATTTTAGAAAATCTTCTTTCAGAAAAAAGATCAGTAATAATAATATGCAGGTTTGCAATAAAAAAGCAAACCTTCAGTTATAATTGGAAGAGTGTGCACTTTTACATTACAAAAGGAAATAGTTGCTTTTATTTTTTTTAAATCAAAGAGTTAAAAAAGCGTTTTAAAAGAAGCAGGTAACGATAAAGTAGCGGAAGTTCAGTTCCACATTGCGTTGTTCTGCATAAATTCAAATATCTCTGTAACACAAAGGCAGCAATGTTTTGGACGGTTATAAATTAATAAGAAGATAATTTATAGAGGGAGGTAAAGACATTCTATTTCTCTAAACTTGCTTAGCATTATAAACAACGGATTACTATATAAACCAATAATTTTGTCGGAAATTATTTTCTCATGCAATCGAAAAATATTGCATTAATAAACATTTTAAAAGAAAATAAAATCGTACATTTGCAAAATATTAATAGAACATTAACAGAACAATCAATAAAGCATAGTTTTATGAAGAAGACCCTATGGTGTGGGCTAGTATTAGCCACTGTTTTATCTTCGTGTATGAAAGATAAAAATTTATATGACGAAGATCGTGTATCCTCCAAGAAGCAGGAGGAGTATAATAAAAACTTTCCTGTAAAGGATCTTGATCCTAATCAGGATTGGTCTACTTTCGAGGCAATAAAGGCCAATGTCACAGTGAATGAAGATGCGCTTGAAACCTACACGATCAAACTATACACGGCTAACCCGATGGATGAAGAGACAAATCCTCTACTATTGCTTAAAGCTGATGTAAAAAACGGCGAGACTTTCTCCTCCACAATTGAAATCCCTAAAGATTTAAAATCGATATGGGCCGTCCGTTTGGACAAGCACAATCGTTGCCTCTTTAAACAGGGCACAGTGGTTGGTGGAGTTGTAGACGTTGTTTTTGGTGACAGTAACTCTAATAAACGTACTGTGACCAGCCGTGCAATTGCCACTCGTGCTATTACAGCTCCGGTGCTGCCTTATACAGATACAGAGGTGAATAGCTTAATATCTAAAGCAACTCTTGCAACCAGCGGAAACATTAGTACTCCGGGAACATATCTGATAAATAGCGGTGCAAACCTCAGTAATTTAACCGTCTCAGGAAGTGGCGTAATTGTTATTGTCCAAGGCGAAGTGCAAAGTGCCAATGTAACTAATAATGCCCAACTGATTCTCAATGGGAACCAGTCGTCCGCAGGTAAATTGTCCGGTACCATAGAAATATCCAACTCATTATTATATGTCATGCCAGGAAGTACCTTTGTCCTTGACCGGCTGACAGTTCAGAATAATTCGAAGGTATATCTTAAAGGGCAGGATAATAAGCAATCTCACATAACTACTTTATCTGCCGATGCCACTTCGACATTCATAAACTACTATGGTCGTCTTGTTATGGAAACTGTCACAGCTACCAATCTGGAGAATTATTGCTATATGCAACTTACTTCCAATAATATGTCTACCATTAATAATTTAAAGATGGGACAGCATTCTTATCTGGCGGCAAAACAATTACAAACGACTAATGCTTCCAATAGTTCCGGAAGCGACCTAAAAGGAGAATGGTATTTGGATGATTATTCAGTAGTTGATGTAGAAACGAACTTTAGAGCCATTCGTACTAATATTTTCGGTCCTGAGGGGCATGAATATGCTTTATTACGAATCAAAAAGAATTATGAATATAATGTTGAAGGAAGTTCTACCAATGGAATAAATATTGGTTATCTTTGTAATAACATTTACGTGGAACTTGAAACGATTTCTGCAGGTAAGAATACATCAATTTATAAACTTATCCAAGGATTAAACGGTGCTGGTGAGATACCCGGGCAGGTCACACATGGAAACGGAAATGCGACGTTGACACTTCTATTCAACGCACCTGTATATATAGAACCTAGTGAATGTTCAGGTGACGGCAACAAACCCAATGACGGAGGGAGCAATATGCCCGAAGATAAAAAAATATCCTATACTTTTGCGTTTGAAGATCTGGGAAGTATTGGAGATTATGATTTTAATGACGTAGTTCTTAAAGTGACAGATGGTGAAGACAACTATCACTTTAATGTTTATCTGGCTGCAGCCGGAGGAACTCTTCCGGTCAAGGTCGAATTATGGAATAATCTCAATCAGAAATATATTACATTATGGGAAGAGATTCACAGTGCTTTCGGTGTATCCCAATCAACGATGGTAAATACAGGAGGTGCATCTCAAATCACGCTGCCTAAAAAAGAGAAGCTTTATAAGGATTACTTCGAAGGAATGCTTTATAGTAATGCGAAGTTTAGAATAACAGTTGGTAACGAAGATAAAAGAATATCTGAAATAATCAGTGCTCCGAAAAAAGGTGTAGCTCCACAATGTCTGCGTATTGCCGGTGACTGGAAGTGGCCTATAGAAAGAGCCAATATAACGGAGGCTTATCCAAATTTTGCGAGTTGGGCTCAAGGAAATACGGGAACTGGATGGGTTAATAACCCGAATACCGAGATGATTTACAGCAAGTAGCCTGATAACGTAGGAGTTCCAACACAATATATTGAAAGGAGATGTGACTATTTTGACCCATCTCCTCTTTTTTGCTATATATCCTTCCTCCTTTTAACACCTCAGTTAGCTTCCGTTTTACATTATCTACGATGAAGGAGAAAAAATATTCTAAAAATCACATTTATATAAAGTGAATTACGAAGAAAAATATGTGGCTGGCAGTTACCGTCAGCCCTATTTTTTCAAGCCCCTTTTTTAAAACTTTGTATCCGAATATAAGATAATAAAGGAATATCTGTATGAAAGAAAACAGCAATAATATTGAAATACTCAAAGCAATGATAAAGGAAAACTTTGAGGACATTACAAAGCCGTACACTCTTATTGTGTAGGGACGTACAGCCACTCCATACAGCAGAATTTATATTGTTAAAATACAATAAAGTCAATTATTCATATAAAGGGTTATCACATAACAGTGTGTCCTTATAGCACATACAAAAAGAAACGGATAAAAAAATAAATTACGGACAGATACAAAGGCTATATCAATGAAAACAATCCTATCAAAACCCTCAGGACAGACTGTAACCAGAGAAGCAAGAGACTACCTTATGATAGCTTTAGGAATGATTCTCTACGGAATTGGCTGGACCCTTTTTTTACTTCCCAATGACATCACTACCGGAGGAGTACCCGGTATCGCCTCCATTGTCTATTTTGCTACCGGTTTTCCGGTACAATATACATACTTTGCCATCAATGCTATTTTATTAGTGGTGTCTCTCAAAGTATTAGGATTCAAATTTAGCCTGAAAACGATATTTGGCGTACTAACACTCACCTTTTTCCTTTCGCTCATTCAAAAAGTGACAGCAGGAGTAACTCTATTACACGATCAACCCTTCATGGCTTGCGTGCTGGGAGCTTCCTTCTGTGGCAGTGGCATTGGTATTGCCTTTTCTGCTAACGGAAGTACCGGAGGAACCGATATTATCGCTGCCGTTATCAATAAATACCGGGACATCACATTGGGAAGAGTTATGCTCATTTGTGACCTCATCATTATCTCATCCAGCTACTTTATCCTGAAGGACTGGGAAAAAGTCGTTTACGGATATGTAACCCTCTATGTTTGCAGTTTTGTGCTGGATCAGGTGGTAAACAGTGCACGACAATCTGTTCAATTCTTTATTATCTCCACCAAATACGAAGAGATAGGAAGACAAATCAACGAATATCCACATCGTGGGGTAACTATAATTAATGCTACCGGCTTTTATACAGGAAAAGAACAAAAGATGATGTTTATTCTGGCCAAAAAGAGAGAATCAACCATCATATTCCGAATTATCAAGGACATTGATCCAAACGCTTTTGTCTCACAAAGTGCCGTTATCGGAGTCTATGGAGAAGGATTCGATCATATAAAAGTAAAATAACTACTGATCCACTCTCCCCCCACAAATATCTGTCATTTCATCAAAATTAGAATAAGAATCGTCTTAAAACTCTTCCTGAACATACTAAGCAATGGTCGTAACCTGATTTTGTTGAATGAATATAAAATCAGATTATCACATTTATTATCTTTAGCTGCATTGAAAATAATGGCAATCTACCCTCCCCGTTTACTTTATAAACGTTCTGAATAACAAACGAATGATTTACTGATACACAGAACATTAATAGCTACAATAAAATAAAACAATCTAAGCCTGTTTAAATTCTCCTCTCAAAAGACTATACATTAGATTTAATAATAGAAGATGTTTTGAGCGAAGCTAATGCTGAGCAAAATTTAAACAGGCTCTAACTCTGTATCCAATAAATCTCAAATAACATCTTCCAACAATCCTGCTTTTATCTTAAATGTCGCAAACTAACATAAAATCAAAGAAAAACAGTTTTTTCATTTCTTCATGCTCTGAAATACATAAATAAAACGCCAATAAATATACAAAAATAAAAAATATTCATACTTCCTGCTAATAAAAATCTTCAGACTTTATTAATTATTATTACATATATTATATCTTTGCACCGCTTTCACTATAATTAATATTAATAATCTGTTTAGAAATAAATGATTTGCACACAGAGAAACAATATAACAGGAGAATCAGCAACACTACAGGATAAAAATACTTCCTACCTCTACAGCTCTGCGGCCAATAAAATAAATTTCAAACAGATACTAAACTTTATATTTCTTTTTTATTATTAATCCTAAAACAACATTACTAATTATGAGAATCTATTTACGCTTTCTGACAGCGTTTTTGCTCATTTGTTCAGTAGGAATACTCCATGCTGAAACACTGAGAGATTTACACGTAACAGGTATTGCAACAGCAGATGGAGAACCCATGCCAGGAGTTTCTGTCTTATTGAAAGGTACCACCACCGGAACTATTACCGATATTGACGGTAAGTACTCTATTCAGGTTCCTTCTAACGGAACATTGGTTTTTAGTTTTGTAGGAATGAAAACAGTTGAAATAGCAGTCAACAACAAACAAGTAATCAATGTGGCGTTAGAAAGCGATAGTAAAGAACTGGATGAGGTAATGGTTGTAGCCTATGCAACTGCCAAGAAATACAGTTTCACAGGTGCTGCAGCCACCGTAAAAGGAGAAGACATCGCTAAACTGCAAACATCCAGTATATCAAAGGCATTAGAGGGTACAGTAGCCGGATTACAGGCCAGTGCAACCAGTGGACAGCCCGGTACTGATGCCGATATCCGTATCCGTGGTATTGGTTCTATCAATGCATCAAGTTCTCCGTTATATGTAGTAGACGGAGTTCCTTACGACGGTAGTATTAATGCTATTAATCCTGAAGACATTGCATCTATGACCGTATTGAAAGATGCTGCATCTGCTGCTCTGTATGGTTCGCGTGGTGCCAATGGTGTCATCATCATTACTACCAAACAAGGTAAAACTGATTCAAAAACAAGCGTAAACCTTAAAGCTACGTTCGGAGGGTCCAACCGAGCTATCAGAGACTATGACAGGGTAGGTACAAATGATTATTTTGAGCTATATTGGGAAGCAATGCGCAATCAATATGCCAAAGACAAAAAGAACTATCCAACACCTGAAGCAGCAGCTGCCGCAGCCTCTGCCAACTTAGTAAAAAGACTGATGAACAGTGGCCCTAACCCTTACGGGACCAACTATCCTCAGCCGGTAGGCACAGATGGAAAATTGCTGGCAGGAGCAACTCCGTTATGGGATTTCGACTGGCAGGATGCCATGGAACAACAGGCTCTGCGTACAGAAATTGGCCTAAATGCTTCCGGCGGTAGCAAAACAAACCAGTATTATTTTTCAGCAGGCTACCTGAATGATAAGGGTATTGCTTTAGAGTCAGGTTATGAACGTTTTAATCTCCGCACCAATGTCACCAGTGAGATGACTAAATGGTTAAAAGGAGGTGCTAACATCAGTTTTGCCCACTCTAAACAAAACTACCCTACATCATCTGATACTAAAACAAGTAATGTTATCAATGCAGGACGTACAATGCCCAACTTCTACCCTATCTATAAAGTGAAAGCAGACGGTTCTTTTGATACAGAAGATGGCGAACTGGTTCCGGACTTCGGTTCATACCGTGCAAACAATGCGAACTGGAACTTGCCGGCAACACTGCCTCTAGACAAATCAGAACGTATGAGAGATGAAGTATCAGCCCGTACATTCTTAGAAGTGACATTCATTGAAGGACTAAAGTTTAAGACAAGTTTCAACTTTGACCTGATCAATTTCAATTCATTGGACTACACAAATCCTAAAATTGGTCCTGCTGTTAATACAGGAGGTGGCTCCAGCCGGGAAAATGACCGTACACTTTCATGGACCTGGAATAATATTATCTCATACGACAAGAAAATAGGCGATCATCACTTCAACATCCTTGCAGGACAAGAAGCATACTCCTATCGTTATGACGAATTAACAGCCTCACGTTCTAAAATGGCTATTCCTGATTATCCGGAGTTGGTTGTAGGCTCACAGGTGACAGGAGGTTCAGGATACCGCATTGACTATTCTTTAGTAGGATATCTGATGAATGCTCAGTATGATTATAAAGACAGGTATTATCTGAGTGGCTCTTACCGTCGCGATGGTTCTTCACGTTTTGCTCCGGAGACACGTTGGGGTAACTTCTGGTCGGTAGGTGGTTCCTGGAGAATAAACCGTGAAGCCTTTATGCAAGGTACCGAAAACTGGTTGTCTGCACTGACGTTGAAAGCAAGCTATGGTGCACAAGGAAACGACAATTTAGGCTCGTATTATGCAAGTAGCGGTCTATATACCATCATTTCGAACAACAACGAAAGCGGATTGGTAACCGACCGTCTGGCTACTCCTAATCTGAAATGGGAAACCAACTTAAATTTCAATGTCGGTATCGACTTCTCTTTGTGGAACAACCGTCTATCGGGTTCTTTCGACTTCTTCCAACGTAAATCCAAAGATTTGTTATATTCACGTCCTTTGGCTTCTTCACTCGGATACACCTCCGTTGATGAAAATGTGGGAGCATTGAAAAATACGGGTTTCGAGATTGAACTGAAAGGTACAATCATCGACGTGAAAGACTTTAAATGGAATATGGGATTAAACTTAACCCACTACAAGAATAAAGTAACGGAATTGCCTTTGAAAGATATGCCTCAGGGTAGTTTCACAAAACTGCAGGAAGGTCGTTCTGTCTATGATTTCTATCTCAAAGAATGGGCCGGAGTCAATCCCGACAATGGAGAACCATTGTGGTATATGAATCAGAAAGACGAAAACGGCCATACAATCAAAGTTACTACCAATGATTATAGCAAAGCTAATTATTACTTTGTCAACAAATCGTCTTTACCTAAAGTATATGGTGGTTTCAATACTTCATTCTCATATAAAGGTATTGAGTTATCGGCTATGTTCTCTTATAGCATTGGCGGATATGTTTATGACCGTGATAAAATAATGATTCTTCACTCAGGTTCTGCCGCCGGACGCTCCTGGTCAACAGAAATGTTAGATCGCTGGACTCCTGAAAACAGATATACTGATGTTCCCGCCCTTAGTACAACAAGCAACCAGTGGACCAGTACATCTACGCGATTCCTGTACAATAACTCATATTTACGTCTAAAGAATGTGATGTTATCTTATTCTCTTCCTCAGTCATTAATAAGAAGAATAAGTTTGAGCAACCTTCAGATCTTTGTTCAGGGAGATAATTTATTAACCCTAAGCGGACATCAGGGATTAGACCCGGAACAAGGTATAACAGGAGTCACTTATTACAGATATCCTGCTATGAGATCGATAACAGGTGGTATTAATGTTTCATTCTAATCAGCATTCAACAATTTAATATGAAAAAATTAATAAAGAATACAGCTATACTTGCTACAGGTTTACTGATGGTAACCGGATGTAGCGGTGATTTCCTTGATCATACTCCAACAGATTCCGTTGATTCGGGTCTGGCTCCTACTCCCGAAAATGCCGAACGTATATTCATCGGTGCATGGTATAACTTAATGGAATACGGAACAACTTATGCAAACATTGGTTATCGTGCCTTATCTTTAGCAGATGACATGATGGGTAGTGATGTTGTTTTACGTACTGCCAACACATACGGATTTAGTGCGACTTACAAATTAAATGAGGTTTCTATTCCAACTGCAGGTAGAGTCAGTTTTGCATGGACTACATTCTATAAGACCATAGACAACTGCAATTCTGTAATCTCTATCAAAGGAGATACAAAAGATGAAGACTTCCGGTATGCACAAGGACAAGCACTTGCTTTGCGTGCTTTCTGTTATCTGCATCTTGTACAGCATTATCAGTTCACGTACCTGAAAGATAAAAGTGCGCCTTGTGTTCCGCTGTACACAGAACCTACTACATCAAAAACAGAACCTAAAGGCAGAGCTACCGTAGAAGAGATATACACACAAATCTTTAAGGATCTCGAACAGGCGAAAACTGATTTGGACGGTTTTACTCCATCTACAGCACAGGAAAAGTACAAACCCAATGTAAGTGTAGTCAACGGATTATTGGCACGTGCCTATTTACTGACAGGCCAATATGAAGAAGCGGCGAAAGCAGCAAAAGCGGCTCAGGAAGGATATCCTTTAATGAAAGACGCTGCTACCTATAAAGGTTTCAATGATATAAGTAATTCTGAATGGATATGGGGACATCCTCAATCTACGACTCAGTCCGATCCCAGCTACAACTTCTACTATGTAGATGCAGAGGAACCCGACTCCTATAATAGCTTTATGGCAGATCCTCATTTCTATAATCTGTTCTCCAAGAATGATATCCGTAGAGAACTATTCAAATGGATGAGAGAAGGATATATGGGATATTGTAAATTCCGTATCCGCGCTGACCAGACTGGTGACATTGTTGTCATGCGTTCTGCCGAAATGTATCTGATTGAAGCCGAAGCTATGGCCAGAGACAATACAACATCTATTACAGATGCTGTGGCTCCGCTCAATACATTGCGAAACGCAAGAGGACTGACCGATTATGATGTAACAGGAAAAAACAAGCAAGACCTCGTTGAGGAAATTTTAGTAGAACGCCGTCGCGAACTATGGGGAGAAGGATTCAGCATGACTGACATCTTAAGAACTCAAAAATCCCTGGAACGTGAAATGCTGACTAAAGAAGAAATGGCTCAGATAGAAGGTATCAAGATCATTCCTGGTGACAAGCCGGAAGATACTAAATACCTGATAGATTGCTGGCAGGAAGATGGCACGTATGAAGAGAACGAACCAATCGGACACTACGAAGTAGCATTCCCTAATGGAACAGAATTTACTCCGAACAGTTCATACTATCTATATGCGATTCCGGAGAGTGAAACCAATGCCAATCCCAATATCCCTTAAATTTATATTCTGATTGCTTCCGGAAGTCTGTAATGACTTTCCGGAAGAAGCAGAGCTTACTTGATAAAACAAAAAAGCCGCTCCAGATTATCTGAAGCGGCTTCTCTTTTTAATCATGGGATGATATTACATCATTCCACCCATTCCTCCCATTCCGGGAGCGCCCATAGGCATTTCGGGTTTATCTTCTTTCTTTTCTACAATTACACATTCAGTAGTCAGGAACATACCAGCGATAGAAGCTGCGTTTTCCAAAGCTACACGGGCTACCTTAGCAGGGTCTACTACACCGGCAGCGTGCAGGTTCTCGTAAACATCCATACGGGCATTGTAACCGAAGTCACCTTTTCCTTCACGAACTTTCTGAACTACTACAGCTCCTTCTTTGCCAGCATTAGCTACAATCTGACGAAGCGGTTCTTCAATAGCACGCTTGATGATTTCAACACCGGTTGTTTCATCGGCATTGTCACCTTTCATACCTTCCAGCACATCAATAGCACGGATGTAAGCTACACCACCACCCGGGATGATACCTTCTTCGATAGCAGCACGAGTTGCACGAAGTGCATCATCTACACGGTCTTTCTTCTCTTTCATCTCTACTTCAGAAGCAGCACCAACATAAAGAACTGCTACACCACCTGACAATTTAGCCAGACGTTCCTGCAGTTTCTCGCGATCGTAATCTGATTTAGTAGCAGCAATCTGTGCTTTAATCTGATCGCAACGTTCTTTGATATTTTCTTTTACACCAGCACCGTTTACGATGGTTGTATTATCTTTAGAAACAGTCACTTTGTCAGCAGTACCCAACATTTCGATAGTAGCCTGTT
>OHFN01000061.1_pt1 | contig 93064 bp, 70 predicted proteins | sample 1567571 | NCBI WGS metagenome assembly OHFN01 (sample SAMEA3879533, study PRJEB24766) | human gut metagenome | biome: human-associated habitat; feature: feces | place: USA | collected 1985/1987
CCCGCCATAATATAAATCATATCCGTTTCTTTGTTGTTCTGTACCGTTTCATCCCAGGTGATATGCAGAATATAATAGTTCACATAATTCCCATTTTTATCTGGCTTTTGCCTTTCATCCGGAAGTTTTTCCTGACTGGCTGTCTTCCAATAAAGAGGCTCTGCTGATATCTGAACATTCCCATATTTTTCATATGTTTTCTCATGATAAGCATTTGTTGCATAGTTGCTTTCTGTCTCTTTATTTAAATAGTTTCCTGCCAACTTACTACCTTTCTTATAGTAATCCCCCAGATAAAAAATACTTCCATTCACCGCATCCGTTTCTATAGATGCCTTATCAATTTCATACGAAAATCCAATATTCGTAGTATGTGCCAGCTGAAGATGATAAGCCAGTCCCGGCTTTGTGCTGTACACACAGAATACAACGTCTTTATACTTCTGCGCCCCGGAAACGTCAATATTGCTCAGCTCCAGCTGCTGGATCGGTTTTGCATCTCCGGCTCCGATCAGCAATGCGTTTGGCATATTTACTTTCGTTATCGTCTCCATGCTTCGATGCATATACAGCCAGGCAAAAACCGGCAGCGCCAGAAGGGCAGAAAACGCCAGAATCACAGATATGACAACCCGTTTTTTCCGCGTCAGCCGCATCCTGTGCTTCCCCTGCCTGCCCTCATCCTGCTGTCTCTCTGTCTGCTCCTTCATGGAAGCACCTCCTTCTTTGCCACGTTTTTGTCCGGTTTTACTGCGCATCCAGTTTCAGCTGCACATACTGGACGTTTTTCCCAAGATACTGGTCTGCTGAATCATAGTAAGCCGCGACCATAGAATAGAGAGCCGGATTGAATTTCTCCCGTATCTGTGAAAGCGTATCTTTTGTAACATTTTCCTGAAATTTTGCAGAATCTTCCCACCGGAAATAACGGTTCGATGATGAATTCTTCTCCACTTTGCTCATCGTCGCAAACAGGTTCTCCGGCAATGCCAAAAGTGCATTCTCCTCACTTGATAGATTTTCCGGAAACAGCAGCGGATTCTTTCCGCTATAGCCGTCTGCTTTTCTCAGATACGACTCCAGCCTTTCCGGCCAGATCCAGTATATCGTAACCGGATAAGCAGTGTCTTTTTTGGCATTCGTATTGTTCCAGGTCAGCTTTCCACTCTTTGATTCAAGGACAGCCGCTTCCGTTTCACTGCTAGGCCTCATACTCCACTCTCCTGCATCCCGGGATATCCAGCCTTTATAGCACCCCGCCTTCTCATTGTATCCCGCAAACAAAAGAACGTGTCCTTCCAGCAATTGCTGCAGCGACGGATCCGTAACTTCCGTTAAATCATTTTTGGTCACATTCTCCTCATTCTTTTTGCCATCCGTGATCTGATATCCGGTCAGAACCAGATCTAACGTTACTTTAAGCGGACCATCCTTATTGGGAATGATGTAAAATGTCATTTTTCCATAAGACCCCGGCTCAATCCCTGTCGGCTTTCCATCCTCACCCGTATTGTTCATATTACTTTCCGGTATAACAGCCCAGCAGATGGAAGTGTGGCTTCCATCGGTAGACCAGTATTTTTTCCCGTCTATCTCTCTTAAAGCTCCAGAGGATACTGTCAGAAGTTTGTCATATATGCCTCGATCTGCATCTTCATCACTTTTTGTCCCTGCCGCGGCAAGATCGAAGGGCATATCCGCAGGCCGGATAGCAGCACCAGTCGCATCGACCCTGGTATTGCTGACAAACCATGCAATACTTGCAACGATCATCACAATGAAAGCTGCAACAACGATGATTCCCGTCCGGAAAAAGATTTTCCACTGATTTTTCAGAAGCTCTATCTGTTTCTGCGCTTTCTGTCTGTATTCTTCTGCCGTCAGCTCTTCTTTTCCTTTTTTCCAGCGCATCCCTTTTCACCTCGCTTCTGTCCCATTTTTTATTGTTACCGTCCGCCATTTTCCGGCGAACGGCAACATTTTGTTTGCTGCCGGATCGCTTAATTAAATGTTGGGGTCAAAAGGTTTTTTGCCCCTTTTGACCCTGGTATCTTAATTATTGTCTATCATATCCTGATAGATCCGGGCATTTGTATAGATGATATAATCCGTTGCTTTCGTACCATCCAGTTCACTTCCGCTTTTATCGAGCAGAACCGCAGTCAGGCGCACTCTGTAATTTGCATAAGTATATTGCTCTTTTTCAAATTTCCCGCCGGTCAATGGCGTAAAGGTAAATTGCGCAAACTGGTGCTTCGTATCGTCCGATACAAAATTGTTCTCCCACTGATATGCTTTATCACCATTTCCGGAAGTATCATCTGATTTTGAATCTTTGACAATATTCTGGAGATAAGCTCCAATTTCCAACGGTTTTGTTTCATCATAAGTTCCATTCTCGTTTTTCTGGAACAATTCCATTTTATAGCGGATGGCTGCAGCCTTGGAAAGAGTTTCTGCATCCACATTGGAATAATCATAATCCGCTCTTGTATAGATCATGTCGGAGCGGTTCTTTGCTGCATCACTCGGGTTGACTCCAAGCTGCTGCGTCGTATCTCCGATTCCGCTTCCATCTACGCTGGAATATCTGAGGATCGCTTTGGATGGGTTTGTAATGTAATAACGATTGTTATCTTCTTCCGGTTTTTTATTTTCTGTAATCGGCAGCTGCGTAGATGTATTGGCAATACGTGACACACCAACAACGGATGTACCACTACTGTTTGTATCTGCGGTGCCCCTTACCGGAAAATCATCCACGCCATCATAAGTAAGTGTGATTTCAGCTGTAACTGTTATCGCATTCTTCTCACTGTCTGCCTTTTCTAATGCACTTTTCAACTCGCTGCTTCCATATCGAAGCGACATCGTTTCAAGTCCGACTGCGTTTGAATTCTTACCTTCTTCTGAATAGATTTTTGTTCCATCTGATTTTGAAAACTGATATATATATTGGATGTTTTCTGTACCGATTACACCATTGATTCCAGCCGCCTTTTCCAAATATTTTTTCAGGCTGATATCAAACTCGTGATAAACTTCGGAAGGTCCAAGTGACTTGAACTGAGCCTGCCCTGCCTCTGTCAGCCACAATTCACCTGTCAGCTTAATTTTGATACCGTCTCCGTTTTCCATCGCAGTATCTCCCATCGGACTTCCATTATGAATACGGCTGGTGGAAATGCTGAACGTCTGCTGAACTCCATTGTATACTACGTAAGCAGAACTATCCGCCTTCTTATCCGATTTAATAACAGCCGGCAGCGTACCTTCCTTGCGTGACATTGTTGCGGCATACAATCGGTTGTTTACAATGGACACTCCATCTGTTTTTGGAATCTGAATGGTAAGATAGTACTCTTCCTTCCATTCCTGTGAATTCAAAGAAGTATCTGTTTCCGGTATTGTCATCCGATATTTTTCTGCATCTTTGTCCTCTTCTTCCGCTTTCCGGTAATAGTCTGCGCCGATTCTGACCGTTGCTTTGGACGGATCTGTCTCCTTCACATAATAGGTTGTTCCATCTTGCGGTTCCGATACCGAATCTGCCTTCAGCCCGAGTAAATCGCAGATATAAACCGGAACGAATTTCTGAGGTGTCTGACTCTGACCGGTACTGCCTGGCACTGTCATATTTGCAAGGTTAAAGCTACACAAATCCTCGTTTCCGCCTGTCGTATAAATATAATACTGTTTGGTCTGCCTGTCTACCAAAGTCAGCTTCGTTCCTTCCGGAAGCAGTTTTTGTGTATTACCCGTACTGCCCCATGCCAGATCCAGAACCTTGTCATAATACCACAGCAGATTCTCACCATTGTCCAGCATGGACTGCCAGTCTGTCTCTTTCTCATAGCTGTATTCTATCAATGCCGTCAATGGTTCATTGAAATCTGCGGTTGCATAATGATTGGTTGCTTTATCATTCATTGGATAATCCGCTGCACAGTAATCCGTTCCCGCAAGGAATCTTGTTTTGAAATGGATATAGAGAACCTTTTTCACAAGCACCGGAATGTACAGATGGAAAATATGTGGGTTTGTAGTGTTTGTGGCGTCTGTCGGTTCTATGTAGGTCGGATCTATGTAGGTCACATCCAGCAAGGTAAACTGACTGCACTGGTTATCATATGCATTCGGGGTGATGGAAAGCTTCTTTCCTGAGCTGACACTTAAGCTTGCATTTGTCTGAGGTGCAAAATTATGAGTCTTGCTGTCCCATTTATAACTCGTTGCTGTAATGTCTTTCGTTTGTTTCTTCACCGTATCTCCATTGCTCACATTTGTCATTGCCGCAATATAATCCCAGATCATTCCATCCACATCTGCGGTATTATTTACAACAAGCACCGGAAAGTCAACATTTTTGTCTACCGTTGTGGTTGCGTTTTCTTCGACGCTGTAAGTAGTAAGATACGCGTCGTTTGTTTGACTTAGCAGTTTTGCAACACTGACTTTCGTGCTATAGTCTACATTCCAGTAGTAAGCTGCATCATGAGAGGCACTGCCCAGTTCGGTTAAAATTGCTCTGGCTGTTCTAGTTTCTGCCGCATTACCGGTCATAACTGTTCCATCTGCAAAAGGCACATCACTCTTCGGGTTGACATCTACCCATGGGCTGGCGGAAGAGGATGGTTTCGCTGTGGAGGCGGTTGGCTGATAGGTCTGGGTGGCAGTGGCATCGGCGTAGATGATGGTAGCAGAACCTTTTTGAGTTCCAATGTCTTTCTGTGGTAAAACAGTGCCGGAGGCAGAAACTGCTGTCAGATTAATAACATCATTTGAACCACTTATTCCAATCCAGAAGCCTACATCGTTTTTAAGCGGCTGAATCGACGCACCTGATAAATCTTCAACTTTTAGATTTGCAGCATATCCGACTTTGCACGACTCTGCAAGAATATTGTAGCCTTTCACACTATTATTTATAGCAGACAAATTATCTGTAGATCCTGTCAATAATCCTGCACGTTTGGTATCCATATATTTAGTAACTGCTATGACCTGATTAAATTCTACATTCGATGCAAGTATATTCCCATCATTGTTTCCGACAAGACCACCAACATACCGCCCGAGAATATTCACCTTTTCTTCCTTACATGTTTGGAATGTTGCTGTATATCCACTACTCAGATAACCAATAAAACCGCCAATCCAGTTTCGCCTATCACTCTTTACATAGGTATCCTTTTCCGAACAACTCATGATCTGAACCTTGGCTTTTGACTGACCTACATAACCACCTGTGTACTGCTGTCCGTTAATCTTTGAATTACAATCCATGGTTACCCCAAAAATAGCCAATGGATTATTATGATATCCAATTATGCCTCCTGTAGAAGCTTCGTTACTATCTATCGGATTGTTTACTTCAATCGAATGTAGGACACAGCTAGTCACAGTCACATTAATGTCAATATTAATATTTGTCACCTTTCTGTTGCCTGCAACCAAACCACCAATATCTCGAACTTTTTCTCCGGTAACCATCACATTATTTGCATTCACATTTTCAATATTCACACCAGAAAAATCACAAGCGCCGACAAGGCCTCCTGCTGCGGCTGTACCATATATATCTGAAATTGTAGTAACTTTAAGATTGTTGATATTAACATCCTTATTAGAATCTCTTGTGATTTCCAAAGTACCATATCCAACATTCCATCCAATTAAACCACCTGAACTGCCATCGTTCTTAACCCATTTTGATACCTTTACATTCTCAATAGACCAGTTGTCAAAAGTTACATCTCTCTTAGAATTATTATATCCATCAATATAACCAATGGCTCCACCTGTCATTGTGCCGCCATATACATCAATGTTCGCTAGAGAAAAATCATTAAAAATAACCTTACCTGTAGAATTGGCCGTTCTCGCAGCGAATCCACCAACACCTATTTTGTTATCTGATTCTTCCACACGGCACAAATTTGGATCTGTTTTATTAAACAGACCGATCTTAACATTTCCTGATATTGCAAGATTGCTCACACTACACTCTTTTGTAAAATGAAAATCGACAAATACTCCTGCTCCCTGATTTCGCCATGAACCATCTGTATATTCGATTCCGTACTCATTTTGATTCATGTCTAATATAATCTTTGTGGCATTTTTTTCATTACCAGAAATGTTCTTTATCAGAAGATTCCGCCGATATACTTTTGGAATACTGCAATCATTATTCCAAACAACCTTATTCTCCCCATAACTGCATCCAATTCCCCGGAATCCATTGCCATAAGCAGTCATATCAATGCTTTCTACACTGAATATAAGATTAACCGGGATATTCGTAACTGTCTTTGTATCACTGCTCTTTCCTGCCAGCCTTGCTGCTGTGATATCTGTTGTATAGTTCTTCACCAGATAAGAAACTCTGTTTTTTGCAACATCACTTCCTGCAGAACCTGCATTTCCACCCCAGTATTTTTCATCTGCAAGCCTTGTACCTGCATCTGTTCCCGCATCTGTTCCGATTCCTTCATACGTCGCAGTACGTGGTTTTCCATACTGATACGCATCAACCACCTCGCCGTCTACATCCGTATAACTTCCTGTAGAATCCATCGCTCCTGCACCGCTGTTTACAATCGCGGACAGCAGCCACAATCCCTGTGCAGACGCTACAGTAGCGTTTAATACATCATTTTCCTCGGATACCGTCAGGTCACTTTTCCCTGCCTGTAAACATTGAATGGTATAGTTTTTATCGGTATTGTTTACAGTACATTTTTCTGCACATGCATAGCCATCTAATACACGGCCAACATAGGGGTTGCGATAGAAATAGTCACCGCCATTTGTAGTTGATTTACCATTGGGTGTGCCATCATCATTTAACATCTCTACTGTTTTCTTTGTACCGGCCGCTTCTGCACATACCGTCGTAAAGGTATTTTTTGTACTATCCATATTGCGGAAAACTACTCCACCGCCGGTTTTTTCATAGTCACTCTTTTCGGTTACGTTGGTTGCCCCACCAACCAGACCGACATATCCTCCGGCAGCTATTAACTTTTCATAGTCACCGCTAAATGATACTGTATTTTCATTATACTGTACGGACACATGATCAATAATGGTATCACCACCCATGCAATAACCAATAACTCCGCCAAAGAATGGATTTTTATCTGTTCCCGGCAAACTTGCAGCCTGCATCTGAATCTTTGCCTCTGAATAGTCCACCGTCAGATCTTTTACTACGCTTCCACGGCTGTAGGCAATCAGACCGCCGAAGCTGTCTTTGTTCACGTTCGATCCATTCATCTTTACAGTAGTGGGATTGCCGTTATCAGCTGAACCAACAATCACACCGCTGAATGGATTCGTCAGTGTACCAAGTCCGCTGAAGGTTTCTGCGGAAATCGTAATGTCTTTCTCGATTTTGTAATACGCATTTAACAGATAGCTGGTTGCTTTAGCTGTATCTATTGTATCTGTTGCTTCATCCGCTTTCCATGCATTATTTTCCCATGTATAGATAATATCCGTGCCTGTAGTAGCAGAAGCAGCATTCCCCTGCGTATGGTAGTTCTCTGCTGTCTGTGTCTGACTTTCCAGGACTTTTGAATTAAATACTACCTGGAAGTTTGAAATACTGCCCGGGGTACTGATATAAGAAGCCAGTGAACTCAGCTGAAGTGCGTCTTCAATAATATACGGATCCCCATAGGTACCGCAGCCTTTCAGCAGACCAGTAGATTTCTGGTTGATATCCAGCTCATATGTACTTTCTTCAATCTTCTGTGCTACCCTGACATAACGAAGAAAATTCGTGTCCTTATATCTGTCTTTCACATAAGCTTCATTCGCATTTTTATTCTTCTGATCTGTGATATAGCTGTCCACATCATAGTACTGATACTGCTTATCCGGATTTCGACCAATTGTCCCTGTATTCGTCAGCTCCACACCATAAGTAACTTTATTATCGGTACTGTTAAAGTTATACGTACCGGAACCATCGGAAGAATACATAAAGTACTCCATAAGGATTGCCCGGGTAAATATCGTATGAGTTGTGTGATACTCTACCTGCTCGGTTCTATTATTCCACACAGAGGTAGATTTTTCTGAATCTTCGGCTACACGTCCGTCCAGTGCAATATTGGAAAATGAAAGAGTCAGCTTGGATGCTGTCTTGTCACCGACGGAGCCGACCAGACTGGTTGCAGCATACGCAGTTTCTTGATTATTGCCCTCTCCTGTCATATATTTGTCACAGGTGGAGAGATTATCTACGGTCAATTTTGCTGCTTTTGCAATTCGATTGATCAGAAGTGGCGCATAGGTGATGCCATTGTCTTTTTCCACACCTGTCACTCTGATTCCATCCAATGTCACATTTTTCAGAGTGATTCCAACAATGTTGCTGATCGGATTTCCGATGACACTTCCATAAATCAGTGCACCGGAATTATATTGTGTACCGTTGTCTGAACCGTCTGCATTTTCTTCACTTTTAAATTTTTCTTTTCCTACCACACCCGCAAAAGAAGTCTTATTTACCAGCACACCATGAGAAGTGTTATAGAGCAATCCGTGCTGCATCAGGTAATGCTGATGTTCTGCATCCGAGAACGATTTATTTGTTTCTTCTATCGTATTCATCGCATCGTAGGCAAAGGTCAGGTTTGTATCTGAACCAGTATTACTTTCCGAGCCAATATGTACCGGGGTAAGCGGTGTCACCGGATAATACGAATATCCATCCAGATTCAGGTTTCCGGATATGCTTGTCACAAAAGGATTATCTGGTGTACTGGTGATTTTTTCCCTGAACCACGTTCTGATATTTTCTGCAGCATACTGGGCTGCACTCCACAAAACTAAATCCGGTTCCGAAGTGATATTTTTAAGATCCGTTGTATACTTGTCTTTTCTGTAGCTGTCCAGATTGTAGTAGTATCTTGTCTTTGTGTTTTTATAATTTTTTTTGTCTATCTGACCCGTATATGTATTTGTTGTCTTGCTGTCTTTATCAATCAAAGCTGCGTTCCCACTGCTGCCACGTACCGCAAGGGAAACCACTGCATTGCTGTTTCCGGCATCATCAAATCTGGTAATGCCAGCCAGTTCATCAAAGTACTCTGAATTGCCGATGTTCAGGGCAACTGCACCCTCGTTAATTTTATAAGCGGAATCCGCCGCACTTCCCCATGTGCCCACTTCCAGATAGAGGGCAGAGGTTGTCTTGGTCTGATCTGCATTCGTTTCTGTAAGCAGACCGGTTCCCACCAGCAGACCACTTGGATTCTCTTTCTCTGATTTTCCTGTAAAGGTATTTACTTGATTATTTGTGCCTGTTGTAAATACAATGCTGTCCGTTGCGGTTGCTTTCCAGTATCCAGTTGCCTGATAGACAAGTCCACCAAACTGGGCAGTGCCTGCATTTAGCGTCGAGCCTGATATGGTCACTCCGGCATTCGCAGCAAACTCAACATTCGTATTCTTCCACTGGTAGCCCAGCAGACCGCCGCTGGTTGTTGTGGCTAATGATGTTGTGACCGTCTCACCCTTTACCGATAATTCAGAAATCTTTATCGTGCTGGAGTTTGCCTTGTTATTCGAATCTTCCCCACGGCTGACTGCGATCAGACCGCCGACATTGGCATTGGATTGCGATGCAGATGTAATGGAACCGCTTAAGGTCGTGTTACTTACAGTTACGGTACAGCCACCCATCACTTCCGCCGCAAGGCCGCCGATTCTATGGTTGTCGGTATCACGTTCATCATCAAGGCTCGCAGTATTCCCCCATGTACAATCTGTAAAGGTTAACGTACTTCCTTCGCATCGAGCCAGAAATCCTCCCTGCCAGGCCAGAAGCTTCTTTGCATCTGTTGCTTCTTCTGTTACAGAACTCTTGGTATTTACTGTAACATGGTTGAATTCTGTCTTTCCACTTGCCAGGCCTATTGCCCCTGCGACAAATGCTGGATATTTGATGTCTTTTACTTCCTGATTTACCGTCTTCGGTATTTTGCAGATGACATTACCATCAATCGTAAGATTGGAAATTGTTATATCCCCGGCAAAGGGAATCAGTGCCAGACTGTAATGCGTATCTCGCTGGTCGCTTCGCTTTGCATAGAGCTGTCCGGCGGCAAGATCATTTTCAGAAATATTTTTGTCATATGCAGCTCCAATATCCAATGTAATCGTATAATTGCCACCATCCAGCGTTCCTTTGAACTGATGTGCCTTACCTTTCTCTACGTTATCCTTACCGATGCCAATAATACCTGTATTGGTAAGCTTTACATCTCCGGTCAGATTTACTGTCTGTTCCTGGTCCCGATCTACCTTACTCTTAAGATTCAGTGCTTCCGTCTTTCCCGTATCGGTCATGGAAAACTCGAATGCCAGCGCATATGCCGCAAACTGATTTGCACCATTGATATTCGCCTTAGTTCCATTCTCTACAGAACTGTTTATCGTAACAGTATGAGCTTCTTCATTAAAGGTAAAGACTCCATCTTCGCCTTCAGACAGATTTCCCCCAAGTCGAATCACAGCCCCCCAGTTTCCAATATCTGAGCCGCCTCGATCCGTACCAGAATAACGGGTCAGGCTCCAGCCTTTTCCGTCTACATCCAGACTATTACCATTTCCAAGCGCATAGATCAGACCATTTTCGTTGCATCCCACAATCTGTCCTACATGGTTATAAGCAGTTGTAATCTTCTGATTCTCTAAATTTGTCTCTCCGTGAAGGCGCAGTACCCCCTTTACCAGATGACCAATCAGACCGCCATGACCTTCCACCTGATCTGCTTCGTTTGCAAGATCATTATCATCTGCTGTAGTTATTGTCACATTTCCCACATTGAGGAAACCGTCATTCAGCTTTCCCACCAGACCGCCAACACTTGTGGTATTACTGTTTTTCATATCTGCTGTGGAAGCAGACACATTTTCGATTTCCACATAACTGCTGCCGGATACAGCACCGATCACTCCGCCATAAGTTGTACTTGCTTTGCTTCCACCTGTGGAAACTGCCCTGATATCTAAACCAGCAGAGTTGGAAGTTCCTTTTATGGCCAGTGTATTTTTCATAACGGCTGCACTATTTCCATCTGTACTAGCTACAGTATCATAGGTTCCGATCAGTCCTCCCAGATTTGTCACTTTGCTCTCACTCGTCACGTTTGTCGTGATGGCACCTGTCGTCTTTCCTGAGACAGCCACGGTAGTGGAACTTGTACTGGTGTTTTTCAGCACGCCAAATAATCCGCCGACATCCTTGCCGCCGGATACAGTAATGCTGTGAAACTCATATTCAGAAAGATCGTAGCTGATTGGATTGCCAGTACCGTTATCAGTGCCGCCTTTCGTAACCGAATACGCTCCGATCAATCCGCCTGCTGCTTTTTCACTGCCTGCCTTTAACGTAAGTGTATCCGCAAACGCAAATTTTCCGGCAGCCGCTTCGTTTTCTCCCTTTTCTGCCTGAACACTGATCTTTCCATCTGTCACGCTTCCGGCCAGTCCTCCGGCATTTCCGGACGCAGAGCTTACCTGCGCTGCTGAAGTTCCGGCAATCGTTAATTGACTGTCTGCTGCCATATGACCGACAAATCCGCCCGCATCTGCTCCTGATGCGGTTGCTTCGACACTAACCGTATTCTTAACATTATTCTTAAAAGTCGCAGTCAGGGATGCGCCCGGTTCCATTGTATTACAGAATAAACCTGTATGACTCTCTCCGCTGACTTTCAATGAGTTTGAGAAATTATTTGTAAAAGTTATCTCTGCCCTGCTGTCTTCTTCCATCGTGCCAATCAAACCGCCGATTGCTGCTTCTTGTATCCCACCAGAATTCAAATTGCTAAGTACAACCGTTGAAGTTAATTTTGTATCATCTCCACTATTTTTCAGTTTTTCTGCCAAAAGTGGTTTCATGGTGGTGGAAAAAGTCCCTGAAATGCTAAAGGAAATTGGATCCAGTTCTGCTTTCGTTGAAAGCACATGAAACAGTGCTTTCGTCGTGGTTATTGAGAAATTTTCTGCTACTGTTTTTTTATCAAATTCAAATTTTCCCTCATACGGATTGGCATCTTCACCCAGTCCCAGAAAGCTATAGGCCACTCCTGCAACCTCTGCCGTTCCCGTAAGATCCCATCCTGAAGTTGTAACCAGGTTTATTGTATACTTTTTATATTCTGAAGGCTTCACATTGGATAACAGGATTAATCCGATTCCATCTGTTACCGTTATTGTCCGGGTAGTTGCATCCACTTTTAATTTGTCTTTTGCTGCTTCATCACTTTGAGCAAGTTGAACCGCCTCATTAAGCATCAGCGTCGGAGTCTGATTTCCCGCATCCGCCACTACGGATGCGGCATTTGCCTGGTTTTCCGCATCGCTGCCGTCCTGCCGGTTCTGGCCTTCGTTTTCTGCAGACGTGGACTCTGGTTTCTGCTCTGCACTTTCTAACGCTGCTGTGTCGTCTATCTGGCTGCTGCTCTTGGCAGAATCTGTGCTGTCCTGCTGTGTTTTCTTTTCTGCTGATCCTGTTTTTTCTGTCTCGCTGCCTTGTTCCGCAGATCCAGTCTCTTCTGTCTCGCTGTCTTTTTCTGCAGATCCAGTCTCTTCTGTCTCGCTGTCCTTTTCTGATGGCTCCGCGCTGTCTGTCCGGGTTTTTGTCCCGCTCTGCTCTGTACTTTCCGTCTGTCCTCCGGTTCCGCCATCTTCCCCTGCATCCACAGAGCCTGTCCCGGTATCCAGAATGGATTCGCCCGCTGCTTCTTCCGATATGGTCTGCGTTTCCGTGCCTTCTCCTGCCCCTGCCAGTGCCGATGCCGGTGTCATCAGTACCATGCAGACTGCCATTCCGGCCGCTACCATACGCTTCATCCAGTTTATCTTTTTACGTACTCTCATTTTCATCAATCCTATCCTGCCTGTAAAAATAGTAGGAGACCTTATAATCCACTCATTTTTCTAACTCACTCTGCCCCTTCTGCTTTCTTTTCCTGGTAGGAAACAGTAACAAGACTTCCAAAAGAAATCCAGTTATTATCTTTCTCCTCTAACGGTTTTTCCGGGTTTCTGTAAAACTGGAACTGGATCGCGGTTGTCGAAGCGTCCACATCAAATACATACGAATGCTTCCCCTGCTCCGGGACCGTGGTATTCTTCCCGCCTATTACAGTCCAGCTGCTCAGCTGCAGCTTATCATCCCAGGTGACCGTCACCTTTCCTTCTCCATTTCCTGATATTTCATAATTGAATGCATCGTAATCCAATGGTTTCTTGTTAATTGTTGAATCAAGGAATTTTCCTGTCCAGTTTTTTGTCACTTTGTAATCTGCAAACGAAAGAATTGCTGCCAGTTTCTGTGAATTGACCGCGTCTGCCGAACTGGAATCCGGTTCCGCCGTTATCTGGATTTTGATCTTGTCTTTCAACGCTTTTGGAATCCGGAAGGAATAACTGTTTTTTTCTGCTTTTCCCGCTGCCAGTTTCTGGTCTTTCAAGGTACATGTTCCATCCGCATTAAATTTATTCCCGTTCATCGTGATGTCTGTAATTCCACCCGGAAGGTTTTCTCCGCCGTCTGTGGCAGTCAGGACTGCTTTGACTTCGTAGGTAATGTTCTTCGGGTTATAAAGAGTCTCATCGCCCCACACATAATTGCACACGATTACCGTAATGGTATAGTAATCGTCGCTTTCTGCGAGTGAAATCCGTTTTACCGGAGGATTTTCATCCGTCAGGCTTATCAGTGACAGATAATTCGAACCAAACATTGTATCGCTCTGTGTTCCTGTTGATACGACACGCTTTACGCTCTGAAAATTAGTGTACGCCGCGAAGCTTCCGCCCACGACAAGGATCAGCACTCCCAGAACAAAAATCGCTCCGGCAGGACTACCACACCGGATCCGTTTTCCTGTTTTTTTCTTCATTTTAATCTCCACTCTTTTGTGCCATCTATGTTCTCTATTTTACCCATCGTTTTTCAAAAATGCAAGCATTCCTTGTATTCTGCAACAATTTGTTACCACGCTCGTTACTGCTCGGAAGTTTGACAGTTAAATATAAATTCAATAAAAAAGTACAGAACAGGTCGAATATCTGTTCTGTACTTTATATGTTTTCTATCTTATTTGTTCAAAAAATTATACTTTACTTACCTTTCATCTCACCGTAAAGCTGAAAGAATGGTTCTTTTAACTTTTTCTGCCTCAACAGGCTTTGCAATATGTCCGTTCATTCCTTTTATCTAATGGTACCTGACCCCGAGTTCCCATAGCATATGCCGTTACCGTCATACACCCAAGACTCGCTTCAAATGCTGTGGCTAGCAACTTATTTGACAGGATTTCCACCTACCGGATTATATGCCCTTAACTGGGCGCACGGTCTGACCCCAATGTAGCATCTTTCGGGGTGGCTACCTTTTCACACAGTCCATTTACTATCAGCTCCAGCTAAACAAAATCTGTCGGAAATTAAAACAGAAATACAAGTTTCAGTACGACCTCAATGCAATCCTGTCCGATTTGATTTATACCAGAATCCTGGAACCATGCAGCAAACGTTCTTCTTACAAAACGGCATCTGAATTCTTAGAAAAGCCTTCTTATAAACTTCACGATGTCTCTCGGGCATTAGATGTTCTTGGCACCGAATGCAACCTGATCCAGGCAGAGCTGTATAAGAACAGCCACTTTCTTGGCAAAAGAAACGATAAGATCCTGTACTATGACTGCTCGAATTATTACTTCGAAATCGAGCAGGAGGACGGCAGTAAAAAATACGGAAAAAGTAAAGAACACAGGCCGAATCCGATTATCCAGACGGGCTTGTTCATGGATGGGGACGGAATTCCACTTGCATTCTCGCTTTTTCCCGGAAATTCAAACGAACAGACCTCGCTCAAGCCTTTAGAGAAAAAGGTTCCTGCGGATTTCGGATGCCAGAAGTTCATTTACTGCAGCGATGCCGAACTGGGATCAAAAGACAACCGCGAGTACAACCACATGGGCGAACGCGCCTACATCGTAACCCAGTCGATAAAAAAACCGAAAACGGAAGAAAAAGACTGGACACTGAATCCGTAGGGCTTTAAACGGGTATCATCGCTCAAACTTACTTCCCGCTAAGCCTTCTAATCAGATGCCGTTTTATGTTTTCCTGCTTTCAATATCACACATAATTCTTCGTTGCTTAAAAGATTCATATGTGCCAACTCATTCCGGGCTTTTCTGTATCGTTTAAGTTCCATACTCTCCTCTGCTGAAACCGGAATCCCTCCCCGTTCCACCAGATACATCAGATTTCCAAGCTCAGCTTCCTCAGGAACCATAACCTGATCTCCATATCCGTTGTTGATCGGAAGTGCCGCTTTGATAAAAGCATAATATTTTTTCACAAAATACCTTCGATAATTTTCCACGAGTGGAAAAACATATTTCAACTGCGCCTCCCAGAGCAGCGTATCCACTTCCTCCTGGCTTTTGCTGAAGCAGTACCTCTCTCCATCACTCCTGACAAGATCTTCCGTCACTTTCTGAATGGTCTCATAAGGTGCATTCAGGAACTCCATTCCCTTCGCCACACATACCGCACATAGTTCCACATCATCCCCGCAGACAGAAGCAACGGCCTCTGCCAGATACGGACGCAGAAACTCTTTACAGTTTGTCTCAGATGATGCCAGTGCGCAGAAAGCATATTTATCATATGCTCCGATATTCTGCTCAAAGCCAAGACTCCGGACTCCCTTTTTGCTTTTTCGGTTCATGGCATCATTATGTACTTCCAGAATAAAAATTCCCGGTGTTTTGTCCTGTACATTTTTTTGATATTCTGATACAAAATCAAGCCATTTCGTTACTTTCTCATCTGGAATATCCGACACCCAGACATATCTGTCATTTAAAACCGTCTCCTGACATTTTCCAAGAAACTGTGCATAACTCACTCCATAGCGATACTTTGCCCGCGTTTCTCTTTTACAGTATTTCTGCAGAATGAACTCCCCCGGCTCCTCTTCCGGGCATTCTATGACTTCCAGTTTATTTTTCGGATTTTCCATCAGAAGCTGCTCCCGGATCAGATCCAGAAATGTACTTTTCCATGGTACCGAATACGGAAGGGTCAGCAGTAAGCTATGCCCTCCCGCAGCTTCCTTTACAATATTTTCCAGAAACGCATGCGCTTTGATGATATGATTCCACCAGATCTGATCCATCGTTAATCCTCCATGTATTTCTCAAGTTCATCGTTAATTTGCGGAATAGTTCCCATCATCTGGCAGAAGCTGTATCTTGTAAAACGGTAACGTCCCTCACCAGTATTCTGCAGTACATATAACTCACGCATTTCTTCCATCAATGCAACCAGCTGCTCTTTGCCTAATGCCCGAATTTTTTTAATGGAATATCCTTCTGCCAGTTCCAGCAGCTCATCCGCACTGCATCCATTTTCTGACTTATTTTCATGGTAAAGATAAGCAACCATTAATGCAATGATATAATAGTAACTATCGTCACCGACTACTAATGTGATGAAAAATTTCTTTCGAATCTCCTCCTGTAAAGTCTGCTCTGCCAGCACTTTTTTAATATGCTCTTTCTTTACAATATAAGGCGGTGTCTCACTTTCCGAATATCCCGCATAATCCCGCTGCATTGCCTCAATCAGTTTTGTGCAGTACAGCTGCAGCAGACCTGGAAAATAATTTGTCGTACCGAGAATCGTAGAAATTAATACTTCCGTCTCATTATCTTCCGGAAATCTGAATCCCAGATAGGATAACGGTACCTCCAGCAATTCTCTTGCTTCCATTGCTTTGAATGGTTTTACTGTCAGTGAATCAAAATGCGGAAATACACAATTTTTTCCCAATGTTGCTTCCTTCTTGAATCTCACAATATTGCGCAAACCCGCTACTACAAATTTAAACCTTTTTTCTCCAATACCCTGAATCTCTTTCAGCATATCAAATGGCTCATATTTTACACTTTCACAGCTTTCAATAAATTTGTCCGCTTCATCCAGCATCAGAAGAAAATAAGGAATCTTATCCGTTGTATCCATCAGCCGCTTCTTCAAATCACGTGCCAGTTCACTCCAGTCCTCCGTAATATGTTCTTCTTTCAGAATTCCCTCATCAAACAGTGCCGCTGAAATTTTCCTGGCCGCTGTTTTATAATCTGAATCTTTAATGTCCACCAAAACTGCGCGGTCTCCATTTTCATCATGGTCAATGTTCTTTTTCGCCATGCGAAGCAGTGCAGACTTTCCAAGCTGGCGTCCGCCATATACAAGATTTACACCGGTAGCTGACTCGATTTTTTCAAGCTCATATTTACGCCCGATAAAAATCTCCTGTGGCATTGTGTCTACTGATTTATGAATATATGGCTGATAGGATGCAAATGGCATAACCACTGCCATCAGCATTCTGTTCATTGCCGTTTCTGTATAATGTTTTGCCAGATACACAAGTACCACCCGATCTACAACAGCAAAAATCTTTCCGCTCAGATCCGTTTTCGTCTTTCTCGCCAAAATTCTTCTCTCAGCAAGCGGTAATGCATAATCCAGCAAAACAAGGGTATGTTTTGCATTTCCAACTTCTTTGAAGGTGTCAATCAGACGGGACGCATCCGTTTTTCCAAAAAGGCAGATTACCCGGAATCCGTTTTCCTCTGCTTCAGATCCAAAAGCGGCAATGGGATGTTTATAGTTACTTTTTCTTCCATTTTCCGGACGTTTCAATCTGACGGTATAATTCTCAACTTTTCCAAGTACTGGTGTCTCACTTTGCACGCTTTCCAGCTGAAACCCAAGTGTACTCAGCAGCACCTTCAATGTTGTTTCGCTTGTTCCCGCTCCTTTGGGCCAGTTTTCTAATAGTTTATTGCCCCCTTTAATATCTTTATTCGTCTTTGGTGTATTCATTAATGCTTTCAGCGTAGTTCCTGAATTTGCAGTTTTTCTATAATTGATATCATATTCATTTAAAAATTCTTCCAGATAGTCTTCCTGTTTAAACTGGAACTCTGGATCAAGATCCTGCGTCAGCACCCGGTTCAGCAAATCTTCCGCTGCTGCATAATTCTGCTGTTCAATCCGGTTCTTAATTTGTGCAACCGCCTCACAAATCAGTTCTTCTTTTTCCCAATCTGGATTTTGTTTCAGATATGTATCCAGATTTCTTTTTAAATCAACCGCCCGGACCTGTGCATCCTTTTTCATTTTTTCCCGGAATTCCTTCAGAATCTTTCCGAAAAATCCATAGTTTCGCGTCTCAACCGCCCGGGAATACCATGATTCCACAATCTGAAGGATCAACTCTTTTCCGTTCTCAGCCGTATTATCAATCTGTCCATAGCTCTGAGCCAGTTCGATGTCCTCACTAAATTCTTTTCGTTTATTTTCAAGATCCTTCAGCGGATATACGATCGCTCTGTCAATATCATATTTTTCGGCATCCTCCTCTGATAATGGATGGTCGAGCCATTTCCAGTATTTGAGAATTAATCCCGCACTGCCGTAATCATCTTCTCCTTCAAAAATTTCCTGCATTCTGTCCGCAAATTCATGCTCCTCTTCCGTACAATGCTGTTGAATTCTCGATATCACAGAAAAGTCCGGAAGTTCAAAGATTTCATCCAGAATCGGCAGCGCGTCTTCATCCAACAATACTTTATCATTCTTCAGGAAATCAATATAATAAAACTGATAGCTGCCCTCCTTGTATTCGCCCGACAGCCGGCTTTTCAGTTCTTTCAATGTCTGCTGTAATACTGTTTTTCCCGCACACGCTTTCCGATCTCCGCTGTCTTTTTCCGAAAGGACCGCAATCATTTCATCCATATGGTGCAATAACGGTGTTCTGATCTTTTTATACTCAACCAAAGCTGCATCATCGCTGCTGTTAAAGGAAGCCTGCATAAGAGATACATAATCGCAGAGAATCGATACAATTTTGTGGACTTTTTTGGAAAGGTTCATTCTCAGGCTTCCCAGGAGATCTGAGGTTTTCTTGACAGAATTCATATTTTCTGCTGCACGATCCCAGAACTCATCCATCACACGGTTAACTTTAGCCTGATCAATGTTTTCCTCGCAAATAACCGCCTGATCTTTTACATAAGTATCCGCCAGAAATTCTTCCAAGATCTCCAGCATTTCTCTGTCATCCTCGCTCACCGCCTTCAAGTACTGGCACAAATCACTGTCTGCCCCAAGAAGCAGCTTGGTAGTTTCCAGAAAACGTTTATGGGACGTACTTTCTTTGACATTTCCATTTTTATAACTTTCGTAATATTCCTTTGCTTCATGGCATATTTTCGCAAGTTGTTTTTCCCATTCGCCTCTTTCTTTTTCCCGATAATCCGCGTAACGGTCAACGCCCCTCTTCTGGCGGTTTTTAAATTCCATCAGATCATAAACAATCTCTTCAAGACTCTGATTTTCCGTCAGAAGAGTGCTTTTCTTGAACATGTCATATAACTGCTGTGCAGAATAATCATAGCTGTACTGATCCAGAAAATAATTCCGCAGGGCTGCTGCAACCACATAATAATCCGATACTGGTTCGGATTCTCCATAGAATATCTGAAAGATCGTATCAGAATTGTAGGTGCAATGTTCCATCGGATCATTCATGGCATACGCCAGCTGGCGATAATGCTGTTCGAATGCATCATATTTTCCGGCTAAAGCTTTTAAATAGGCGGATGCTGCATAGATCTTACCAGAAGCAATCATTTCCTGATATGCTGCGATATATTCCATTCGTTTCTCATCCGTAAGCGTCTGCTCAGAAACAATGCCTTTTTCTTCTGCTTCGTATGACTCTTCTGACTCCTGCTCTGGCTTCTCCTCGACTGCCTCAGGCTGTTCCAGCTCTAAAGTGATTGCTTCTTCTGTTTTTTTATCCGTCTCATCTTCTTTTTCACTGTCTGTTTTCGAACTCGCTTCTGCCTCTGCTGTCCCCTGCTCTGGCTCTTCTTCTGGCAGTTCTACGGATTCATCTGTTATCTCATCCTCCACAGGCTCGCCTGTTTTCGGTTCAGCCGGTAAATCATTTTCCAAGGCATAAACATTTTTTTCCAGCTTGGACGTATAGTAAATCAAGGCTGCTTTCTTCCCTAATTCTTTCTGCAGCCAGCTGGCCACTTTTTTCGCATGTTCCAGTGAAACCCCGTATACAACAAGGCTTTCCTCTGCCCCTGCTTTTTCTGCCACCACATCCTTAAATTCCTGTAATTCCGCCGGATCCTCCGTTACAACACCTGCAAACCACTGAAAGTTTTTCTTTCCGTTCATGGAATATCCAATCATAAAATAGTCCGTCCCAAATACGGAGTTACATGTATCAAATTCATAGTCTGGAAACAGAATTCTCTGTTTGCATGCACTGTCGTATGCCATCAATCTTGTCATCGCAGAATTTGTTGAATCCTCAATATGCTCTCCCTCATCCTGGTTTAAAATTTTCTCTTTTAGCATCTGGTTGATAAAACCAACTGCTTCTTTCGTATATAAAATACGTTCTCCACGTGGAGATAAGGTAAAAAATTCCCCCATTCCATCAACTATATATCTTTTTAAATACCCGGACTGATATAATTTCTCTGTTGCGGTCTTATATATTTCATAACCGTTGTCATTTTTCTCTGCAAGACTTTTTACGGAATATCCATGCTCTTCTATACATTCCAGCAGACAGCACATTTTTTCCGTCAGTGGCTGTTTACACATGTCCTTTCGGAATTCTTTCACTCCAAATTTTGTGCCTGCTTTTGCGCTCATCCGAACATGCAGCAAAGAAGATTTTTCCGGAATCAGAAGATCTTTCCATGCTTCCGGACACTCCTCTGTTTCTTTCTGGACTTCTGTTGTGTTTTCAACTGCCTCTTCTTTTTCACTGTCCGCACTGTCTGTTTCCGCGCAAACTGCTTCTGGAACACTTTCTTCTGCTTCCGCTTTGTTCTCATCCAGCTTTAATGTATTAAAATGAATTCCCGTTACAATCTCTTCTTCAAAATAGGGAACTAATTTATAGATCAGCGAGAATTTCTTTCTTGCGTCCCTCTCCCAAAACGCCTGCTGCAACCATGCATATGATTCTGCATACTTTCTTAAAATGTCCCCCTCCATCAGCTGAACCTGATCTGCTGCAATCCTGTCTCTTCGGTTCTGAAGTGTCTCCTCTGTTTTTTCGTCATCAGCATGAAGTTCCAAAAAGAATCGAATGGCCTTCCTGTACTTCTCATTTTCTTCTAATATTTTCTGAATTTCAGATAAGTTTTCCTCAATTGCTGCGTGCTGCATTTCCGGTTTCTGCACATCCAGCATTTCATACTTTGATACAATTTCGATCTGTTTCGCATCGATCGCTTCCAGTTGTTCTTTTATGGCCGCTCCAAGTTCTTTGGGAATAAATTTTCTGTCTTCCAGAAAATCTTTTAAACCTGAAATATTTTCTTCCAGATCAGCCGTAATGCCTTTCAGGTCGTTCAAAATCGTTTGGAGTTCTATTACAATTTCCATTTTAGACAATTTTTCTTCTCCCTTCGTAAAATAAACGTACAGTAAATATGGTTATATGATACCACATAACGATATCCTTTTGTACCAAAATCACCCAAATAGTACATGTGCAATTCCGTTTCTTTCCTCACGCGGAAATGCATTCTTATGCATTCCGCGTGAGGTCATCAGCATCATTTGGCCAGCTTCTTATGTAAAGCAAGGATGCTCGTTCAGAATCTCAACACGCTTTACGCAGACTCCGAGACTGTCAATCGTTCCCGCTACTCGCACCCATTCGCCTGGCAGTTCCATAACCGGTGCAGGAAAGACATAAGTAAAACGCTGTCTGTTTTTCTCACTTCCTTTTCCCACCCGGATTTTCCAACTCTCCCAGGTGCATTTTCTCTGGAGTCCAATGTTTTTTGCGAAGAAACGCTCTACGGCATAGCGCACGGTATCTCTTCCGTACTCGCAGATGCTTTCTGTGCTGAAATAAAAATTATCAGCCACCGCAATTTCACAGGATACAGATGCAAAGTTCATTTTTTTCATAGAATGGTACCTCCATAAAGATAAATTTTAATTGCTGAAAATAGTTTTTCGAATTTCATGCAAAAAGGACACTGTATCGCCTTTCAACAAATACAGTGTCCTTTTCCTATCTCAGGGCGCACTGATCCTCTGAAAAACTATCCACAGATCAATACGCCTTACTCTAAAATCACTTTAATAGATACCACTCAGCATTTCTTACTTTCATTCCAAATTGCCTTTGTGATAAATTTATTTTAACACTGTTTTTTCTGGTTAGCAAGTGTTGTTTTGCATTTTAACTACGCACTGGCTTTCATCGGATATTCAAAAATGAGCGGCAGATCCCGCACCACAACCGGATAACAGCGATCATGAAAAATAACGGTTTCATTTTTCTTCAGATGCTGCAGTCTCGAAATCGAAAGCAGCGGGCGGCCGAATTCATTCTGTCCTGCCAGTTTGCTGATATATTCCAGAAAACTGACTTCCCGTGTATGAAGATAAATGAGATTTCCGCAGTTGTCCATAATGGTTCTGCTTACGTTTTCATTGTATTTATCTTTCATCTGACTGTAAGACTGAATGACCAGATGGAAACGAATATTACGGCTTCTGGCTGCTGTCAGCATCGGCACAATGTCATCCAGCTTCGGCATATTGCAGAATTCTTCCAGAATAAAATTGACACGTACTGGAAGTTCTCCTTTGCATGCATCCGCCTGATCCAGCAGACTTTCATAACACTGCGAAATAAACAGCGCTGCCAGAAAATGATACGTTGTCTTTTCATCCGGCACCACCAGAAAAATGGCTGTCCTCTCCTTTCCAATTTTCTCCATGGAAAAAGTAGTACCTGACATCATCTCTGTCAGCGTTTTCGATGCTTTGAATAATCCCGTCAACTGATCAAATGTCGAGGCAATACAGGTTTTTGTGTTTTCTGCTGTTAAATTCATAAAACCAGCCAGATCCTGGTAAATATCAGAGTCCGTCGACAGTGCCAGAAAGCAATTCTGAAGCATACCACTCTGCATCTTTGCATGCCGCCAGTCCAGAATCGATTTTATCGAAAGCCTTTCTTCCATCATAAGAATCAGTTTGCTGATTCCTCGTGCAAGCTGTCCTGCCGTGTCATTCCAGTAAGGATCTTTTCCCTTTTCTGTTCGTTCAAAAAATAGACTCTGTAAAATATCATTCAGATGGTTTTCGGCCTCCGCTCTTTTTCCACGCTTATACGCCTCCTGAACACGCTCAAACGGATTCCATTGATCCGGCGACTCCTGCGGTTTTCTCCAGTCCAGGACTACTTTTTGATATCCCTTCCGTTCCAAAAATTCTTCTGACTTGCGTACCAGTTCCCCCTTTGGATCCACAATCACCATAGATTCGCCCGCCATCGCACAGGAATAAATTAATGGAAGTACAAATTTCAGAGTCTTCTGAGATCCTGTATCACCAACGATGAGGTCATGGCTGTCACTGGGATCCGTATAACAGCGATCATTTTTTCGGAATAATACAGGGCCTCCCCGAAATGTACCATTGGCGGATTTTAAATCAAACGCTGTTAAATCTTCCAGGAATTCTTGCTCATATCCCATTCTTGATTCTGTATAAACAAGGCCATCTTTCAACATATACCTGCTCCTCCTCATCCGATTTCTGCACGAAATCCAATCTCTTTTCTCGGCATCTCTTTTTCCGGTAATCCGGATACTGTTCTGATATCCTCCTCACCGATCTGTTTTTCTGTCTCTGGCTGCATCAGCTTATCCAGCTGAATTTGTCTGATCAACTGCAGAACCAGAGTTTCATTATCCAGCTGCATTTCATTTCGTGTTTCCAGTAACCCGGACAGCTTCTGCTTTGCTTCCTCCGTTACCGAATACCCACTCCGTTCCGCATCTTCACAGAACAATGTCATACATTCCTGAATCTTCATCGTCTCGCATTTTTGTCGGATCCAGAGTTGATTCTTGCTGAATTCGCCAAATAAAGCCTCCTTATACTTTGCGTTCTTCTCCGTTGGCATCAGGATTAAAAAGCATACCTCCCGATGTTCTCTGATAAAGTGCAGAAACTGTTCCAGACAGGGATTATACCCGGATCTGCTCCATTCCTCCGAACACTCCACAATCAGAATCCCCTGATACCTGTCATAGCAGTCCCGTGCAATACTGTAACTGTCCCGCAGATGATACATAAACTGTTCAGCCTTACCTGCATTTTCATAATACGGCATAAAAATTGAAAAACTCTTTACCGCCCCCTGGAACTGCATTACTTTGTCCATTTCCATCATGGCAGTCAGTTCGTTCGCATCTGCTTCAAGCTTACTGACCGATTCACCACATAAATAAAAATTCGGGCAGGTTCCCGGTTCTATTTCGTTCATGATCTGAAATCCCTTTAATAATCTGCGATGTACCAATGCGTTTCCCTCCATCTTCTTTTCTTATCTATGAAAGGAATCTCTGCTTTTTCATTTTTCCCGAAAAAAATAACCCCGGGATTCACCCCGGAGCCATTTTTTCACTGCTTCTTCAGTCTGCTTTTTCAATATAAATCTCAAAACTCTCAGACGGAATATCAGTCAACGTTCCTTTCAGGCAGGATCCACTTTTCTGCAGTGAAAGTTCCATCGTCGTTTTGTCGGCAAATTTCAGATATACCTTAAAATCTGCTGCATTTTTTCCCTCTGCTTCAAGCTGAAGCATCAGCTTATGGTTTTCTGCATCATATACAACATACGTGTTTTCATCATCCAGATCTTCCATGCGCAAAACCGTATTTCTGCTCTTTGCGGCTCCTCTGACTGCTGTTGCCAGAACAGGTTCAAACAGAAAAGCGTCCGCCTGATTCTGGATCTGCTCACCGATCAGAGAAATCTGATCTTGGATTCGTTCGCAGGTTACCCTGATTGCCGCAAGAAGTTTTCTTGCCGACTCAGCAGTTTCTTCTTCGCTGTATACAGGATTCAAAACCAAATCACAGTCTACACGGGTGGCTTCTGCCAACACCGCCATAATGCAATAACTCTCCATACATTCTTTACATGATCTGATATGTTCCATCTGCTGTTCTTCTTCCGCAGTCAGAGTCTCGTGATTACCGATTGCTTCTACCAGGTGATAGATCTGATCCTCTGTTAAATGCATCATTTTTTCCTTCCTCCTTTAAACAGATTGTACGTTTTATCGCTTTCAACAATATGATCCACTGCCCAATTCGCTAAACGTTTATCTTTCTTGATTTCCCGATGCGCCAATTCTGTCACCGTTTTATGCATGGATTCCGACCAGTCGTCTATTCTTCTTTGGTCGTACACCTCGGTGTATACAACATCTTTTAAAAGCTTTCTTTCCGAATTAACGTATATCTCCAGATCCATTTGATTCCAGAAATTCTCCGACCATCGCAGCGAATCATACAGCCATTCCTGCATTTCTTCTTCCGACTGTTCGCCAAGGATCTCCATCGTCTTTTCCTGCATATGTTCAAAAGCCCATGCGGCAGAGGCTCCCTTGGAATCTGGAATCGTCTCGATCCCATACATGATATAAAGAACATGCGGCAAAATACGTGCATAGTATAAAGCCAGAGCTCTCGGCGGCTCGGCTTTTGCATTCGTCATTGCCTGACAATACTTCTGCAAATATATCCCAAAAATATTTCTTGATTCCTCTGCAAAAACTTCTGATTCTGCTCTGTTTTTCTTGTTTGGATCTGCTGCCAGCTCACCATATGTTCCATCACTGTCCGGTAAATTCGCATCAAGATAAACCACTTCCATATAACTTTTTTGATCTTCTTTTCCTTTTTTACCTTTTTTCTTTACCTCTCTCATCTTTTGTTCATATGAGTTTTTTTTCTTTGCAATATCCACTGCTTTATAAGTATAAATCCCGCCACAATATTGGCTGAACTCCTTATGAAGTTCCCCAGTTTCTCTTTGTTTCTTTATCCGAGTCCAAATCCCCTGTCTTGCTTCCTGCATCGCATCCTCATAATTTTCTTTATCACAACAGCCTTTCTCCCTCAACTCACTTTTTACTCTGTTTTTGTAAATAGAATCCAGTACTGTAATCATTTCTTCAAAATTGGCTTCCTCATTGGAAATGAAATACCGTTCATAGAGTTCCTGTGCTCTTTGAAACTTTTCAAGTCCAGGATTTTCATTCTCTTGTGATGGTACCTTATTTTTCTCTTGTTCCATAGTCTGTCTCCCTTTCTTTTTCCTAGTTTAATGACATTGACAGCAGACAAATCCTCCCCAAAATGCTTCTTTTCGAAAAGGTTTCCATCTGCCGTTTTTTTCTTCCAGTGATTCCATAAATTCCTGACTTTCATCATCCAACAGCTGATATGTATCACTTCGGAACCATCCCTGCATCCGCAGCTCCTCAATGGTTACATTCCGCAGATATTCCTGTGCTTTTCTCAAAGCAGCCGGTGGTTCCTCTGCCCCATTTGCATAATAAGAATAAAATGCATCCATGAAAACAGCTGCAGCCAGATCATTTGCACTCCAAAGACTGGATATTACATACTTTACTCCCGCCGCGGAAAATGCACTGACCATACCATGAAATCCTGTACCCAAAAGCACTTCATTCATTCCGGACAGGCAGGAAGATAATACAACCAGTTTCGTCGAAGTCAGATCCACACGGCTCACCTCATCCGCTGTCAGCAATCCATTCCCATAAACTGGATTTTCTACGCCTGTTCGATACCAGTTTTTGATTCCGGTAAATGCAAGACAGGATGAATACATCGAAATCTCTTGACTTTCCACGTCAAAATAGCCATGAGTTGCAATGTGAATATTCTCATATCCATGCGCAGATAAAATGACATTCTTGGTTGCTGCCACACCCGTATATACTCTTCCTCCAGTTCTATTTTGGATTCGGTGCGTTTCCACTTTCGAAAACGGAAGTTTTGTCAGATTAGCCAGATCCAGCATTCTGTTCCGACTGGTTTCGTCTGTCTTTTCCCTCTCCTGCTCCATTCTCCGCTCTCTTACTTCATATTCCGGGCTGCCGACAATCAATGTCTCCTTACTTCCCTGACCCTCGAAAGTTTCAAAAAGGAAGTCTCTTGCGCATTCTATCTTAATGCAGTTATGCCGATCTGCAATTCTTATTTTTTTCTCGTCATACAGTAAATCAAATGGAATATTAAGCAGTTCGTCATCCGGTGCAAAGTATACCGTCTCATACTCTTCAATCTCTGACTGAACAGGAGAAATCACCGCACGGAAAAGACGATGCCGCAATGTCTCCAGCTCTTCGATCTCTTCTATGGACGCCTCTCCCTGAGAAATACGCTGCATAATCAGAACAAAGTTTCTTGCATCCGCCTGAATTTCCATACCTCCTGAAACGGTTCTTCTGTGCATACTGCATCTGCCTGATTTTTTCGTTGTAATGTAGATATCAAATACAGCCAGATCCTCCTTTCTGTCTTCAACCTGCATCTGGCCATACTGATCTGCCGTCAGAAAATACTCTACAACTGCTGTATCATCCGGAATGGCATTCTGTACTGTTTCCAGAGAAATGTTCATAAAGTCGGTATTTTCTGGAAAACAGGCTGCAAATTCATTTTCCATGCTTCGCAGATCTTCCAGCTGTTTCTCATAATCCTTTTCCGCATCCCGAATCATATTTTCCGACTCCAGTGCTGCAACCGCATTCTGTGCTTTCCGTATCCGTTCCAGAAGTTCCGGCCGAACCGTATTCTTTTGAATCATGCGGTTTCTCTCCCGGCCCGCAAGAGATGCCAATGCTTTGAAGCGTAAAACCCATTCATATAATGCTTCGCTGTCCATAAACTGTCTTCCTGTCTCATAACAGCCATGAAATAACATCTGCACCGGTGCCAGAATCATGATTAACCTGGTATCATTCAGATATTTTACGTATGAATGCCATACATTCGTTATCTCATCCAGCGATCTTTCCAGATAGGAAAATCCTTCGGTATTTCTTCTATTTTTGCATAGAAATGTACTATAACTCTGGTACATCGCTGCTTTCTGAAGCGGTTGAATTCCACGATTTTCAATCTTGTCGACCAGACTCCGGAAAGATGCTTCCGCCTCTTCCTGCCCCAGATTCCATAACAGCAACGCTTTGCCGTATTCCATCATAGCAGTCTGCATCGCTGTAAGATCCAATATCTGACTCTCTCGCTCAATTCTTTGAATCGTCCGGCAAAAACACTTCTGCTCCTCTCTCTTTCTCGTACCGCTTTCCTGCTGCATAAAATAGAACATACAGATAATTGCAAATACCGCTTTTCCGCGCGTTATCGTTCCTGCCTCAGCACTTAAAATATCTGTACACGTCTCCACCAGAAGATCACTGAGATTCGCAAGTTCTTCTGGATCTGCCTGTTCCATCCTCTGCATTTGCAGTGCAACTGCCAGAGTATCCATCCGATCAATTGTCTCTTCCTTGATCGTCTGCTGCTCTTCTTCCTCCTCTGTCAGACGATACATCTCATCCAGCAGCGGATATGCTTTTTCCTGATCATTCTGCACATAATAAATCAACAGCAGATTGCTCTGTATATCTATGGTAGAAAGCATACTTTTCTCTTCGTCAGAGGCTTCTGCCTTCAGGGCCTGTAAAAAAGCATCTTCTGCCTGCATATATTCTCCCACATTCATATAAAATGCCCCCAGAAAATTCCAGGCCATACGCATGCTGGCACACGGTTCCCCTGTATCTTTATATTTCCGGCAAAGATGTATATACAATTCCAGATACCGCCGATACGCTTCCTGATTACTGCTGTGATCCGACATTTCCATTAACGCAAGACATAGGGTTTTCACCTCAAAAATCTGCAGCTGTTCCGGATTCTCCTGTTCTTCAAAGTCTCCAGATTCTATCCGATCGACGAAATGCAGTAACTCTTCTCTTCCTTTGCGTCCTCTTGAACAAGAAAATTCACAGATAGCCCGTCCCCGCTTTGCCAGCTCTGTGTAATAGTTTTCTTCTCCCAGACTGCTTTTTCGAATCTGCAAACACTGTTCAAACGCATGCATGGCATCTTCTGCACGTCCCAGATACTGCAGGCTGTTTCCATAAAACCAGTAAAAATCACCCGCATATAGAGAAGTGTCATCCGTAAAAAGCGGCTGTTCTGTATCGCCAATTCTGCAGACAGCTTCAGGACCATCTCCACCCATCTGTGAAATAGCCCTGACTATTACTTCTTTATGATTTGTATTCGCACGTTTTCGGCTGTAAGTGCAAAGAGCTTCCAGCACTTTGACAGCTGTTCCGTTTTTTCCAATGTTTTGCATATATGTAGCCGTACCCATGAATAGAAAAAACATTTCCATAGGAATACCCACAGCTGCTGTCTCTGCTAAATTCCAGCTGTAATTTTGCTCTATGATGCACCAATCTTTCTCCAGGCATATAGACTTTAACAGATCATATGTATCGCTTCTTACCGTTTCAGAGATCGTACTCTCATATTCAAAGCTTTGCACATGCGAAACCAGTTCTTCGATGTCTTCTTTTACCTGTTCGACCAGATCCCGGGATCCCTCACGAATCAGTTTACATTCTGCTTTTATCCGTAGGGAAAACAGCGAAATAAGGACGATGTCTTCATCGTCCTCTTCGCTGGAAGTGTCTTGGTCTGATTTCTCATCTGTTTCCTGTATCACCGCCGCAAGCGCTGCAATGAACCGGTTCAGTTTTTTCTCTTTTTGAGCTTCGATGAGCTTGGTGAGGGATTCATATTCCTGTTGTGCTTTCATCAGCTTGACCTCCCTGTATTATAGGTATTTTTCTGCTGTCCTTTCATTCGCTCTATGTTCTGACTGCGTTTTTATCTTTTAAACATAAGTCTCAGCTGTATATACCTGACTGCCCCAAGCAGAAACATAATTAAACCGATAACATATCCGACGATCAGATATACCACAAACAGAACCACTCCGATTGCAATATTTCCGGAGAAAAAAGCTCCAATAGTTGTGAATCCAAACCAGTTTTTCAAAAAATTCCATCCCCATACGTAGGCTGCAATAACGATAATCCAGTCACCACTGCCTCCAAACAGCATCGCAAGCAGTCCAACAACAATGATCAATACTGTGAGTAAAATTCTAGGCTGAAGATACGTCAGCTGTTCTTCCGGGGTATTTCCAAATAATCTCTGAAACATGTTTTTTCCTTTCTGAATCGTATTGGATTCTCTGCATTGTTCTGTTTTTTTCCGCTATTTTTTCATAGATGCATACATCATCCCTTGTTCCTGTAAATTTTTCCAGCAATTCATCATCTGAATCACCACCTATTGGAATACCAATTTTGATTGCTTTCTGAAAAGTTCTATTCATTTTTAATATCGTTAACGCTCGGTCATAATCGATAATTGTTCTATTTGCGCTTACCCCAAAAAATGATTGGCGTAGGGTTTGTTTTTTATTATATAAATCCAACCACATTGGGAGCAGACCCCTAGCACTTATCCTTTCATTACTATTTGTGCCGCCGTTTGGCGGCAGAATGGAGATTATCATGTTCCATGCACCACTGATGATCAGAAAGACCACTTTGCCAGCATTGCATAATCAGTTGATATTGTTCCTACGCTGGTGTTCGTGCTTTTCTCATGATTGTATACTCCATCACAAAAGATAAAGTGAAATGCTTGCATTCTAGCATTGGTAGTGGAAGTAAAACGCTTGCATTTCCCAGCTATAATTATGAAGGTATTTTCATGCCTGGACAAGTCGTCAAATTAAAAAGCGCTTACTATAAATTTATTATTTTTCATGAAAAAAGCTTTGATAAGGTATTTTTATTTTCCTATATCAAAGCTCTTTTCTCACCTAGCTAATCAGCCATCTGAAACTCGACATCTTGGACAATCATCTGTACACGCAGAATATGCCTGTTTAGCTTCGAGTTCCATAGAATGTTCCATGTCACTCTTATTAACACCTTTTAAAATTGTCATATGCTCATTCATCTCCTTTCATTCTTATTTACTTATATCTTCTCTATAGAGAAGAATTAAGTCTTTAATAATGGCTTTCGATGGTGCACATGCCTCTTTTCCAGAATAAAACTGTGCATTAATTTTGCAACCCCCTTGACAAATTGGAAGTATAGGGCATACCTTACATTCCTCATATGTCAACCTTGTATTACAAAAAAATTTATAAGCTGCGTTTTCTTCAATACCAGTTTTCACATTTCCACTAGCATATTCCTTACGCCCAAGAGCTCGATGACATTTATAAATATCCCCATTAGGTGCAATAGAAAATACATTTGGACATGTCGCATAACAATTAATGGGTGATGGATATATCTTTAATTTTTTTAGCAAACCATGTGCATCATATTCATGATCTGCACTCGTGTCATCTTCCATATCTGGAAATCCCCTATATAGATGGTGTTTTCTGCCAAATTTTATTAATGATATGTACGGATGCTCTTCATATTCTTCAAATTCATTTGAAATATTTTTTACAATTTCATCGTCCGCATCGATCGGTGCAAAATATATTTTTAAATGAGTAGAATTATCAAAACGTTCGAGTAAATAATTCATTATTTCAAGAGCTTTATTTTGTTTATTAGGATCAAAGTTAATCCGAATTTTGAGATTAATTCCTTGTAAAAGTGCATTTTGTATGTTTTGCATTACCAATGAAAACACATCTTTATACTGTTTATCATAATTTTTTATGCGGTTATATTCATCTCCGACCGCATCAATTGTTATTTGAACTTTTTCGACATGCCACAAATTTATTGCTTTTTTTACTATATCTTTATCAAATAAAGATCCGTTTGTTGTAATCTTGCATCCGTAAACTATCTTTTTTTCTGTCAATTTTTTTGAAATATAATCTATAATATCGCTAGCAAGAAGTGGTTCTCCACCAAACCAAGTTATTCCCAGTTTTTTTCCGTTCCAATGCTCTTCAAGAAATGCAACCAATGCATCTGCTGTTTCTTGTGTCATTCTGCCTTTTCGATAACCATTTTCAAAACAGTAGAAACAATGCGCATTGCATTCAAGTGTAGGGGCAATAATTATATTTGCAATTTTTTCACTACTATTTTTTACGACATCACATCTTATATTTTCCATCGCTTTTATTTCATCATGAGTATCATCTACTAAAAAACCCATATTATAAAGCGAAGATACTTCTGGAAGCGAAAAATCATCTTTAACAAAAATTGTTTTATATAATTCCTCTGACAATTCCACAAGTGATGTAGTAAATGTATTATAAAGCAATATTCCATTTTCTATTGATTGGCTTATATTAAAAATACTTTTCTTCATACATATTTTCACTTTCTATATTATACAATTTAATATCATTATCTTTCCTTATAGGAAAGACAACCATCAGCACAATTGTAACCACAAAATTTAACATCAATAGTTCTGCCTAACACTATTTAACCTCTTTTCTATACACGCTTTTCCATCTGGTATTCCACTACCCATCAAATGGTTAAATTCTTTGCAACACATCATTGCTCTCTTTTTCAGCCGATTTACCATGCAAATATGCACATGCCAGGCAAAAAACCGTCGAGTAGACTTTGTCTCGACTTTTCACTTCCTTTCATCTATATTCTTTTGCGATGAGAGGTTCAAGTCTCAAAAGCCCCTCACAGAACCGCACGTGCCCTATTAAGGCATACGGCTCTTCAATAAGCCATTTACCTAATAAGCACTTTTCAGATATATCCTTGGATACTCCAGTGGATGTATCTTTAGGATATTCATATATTTCTTCCACGTCAGCCAATACGTTTGGTCTCTGCGTCTCTTGCTTTTCCATAACTCCTGTCTCACATATTTGTAATACTTTTGCAAACCTATGTAGTTCCCATAGATTCCATAGTATCTGTAATGCCCCGTCAGTTTCACATTCAACGCTTCTATGGTATCGGCTATGCTTTCGTGCATATGCTCCCATAACCATTTCTTGACTGCTTCTCTTTTCATTTTCAGCTTCTTCCTGCTTGTTCTATGCAGTACACAGTACTTGCCCTAGTGACTTGTCGCATTGTAGTGTGTAAAGCCGAGAAAGTCAAAGGATTCCTTGGTTCCCTTGTATCTGCCAAAGGGTAGAATTCTGCTTTTATCCTCTGCAATTTCAAGACCGAATTTACGCAGTCTTTCTACCAGAAGCTGATAAAACCTTTGTGCTTCATTCTCGTATTGGAACAGACATACAAAATCATCTGCATAGCGTACCATGTACATTTCTCCCTTAAACTCATGCTTTTTCACATAATCAAACCATGTATCTAAGGTATAGTGCAGATACACATTTGCCAGCACTGGCGAAATCAGACCGCCCTGTACTGTTCCAGCTTCTGTATCCAGTCGCTTACCATCCTCCATAACTCCCCCTATCAGAAATCTCTTGACAATATCATTTCAACATGAGAAAAAACAATTGATACCGTTTAAAATTCCTAAGGCAATTTTTTCCTGTGTCTCCCATGTATGATCAGAAGCCCTGTCTCCGACTTCAACATCCACAGATGGAATTGTGGAATAAGAGGTCTGGGTTAAATCAGTTTCTATAGAACCACCTCCAAATATTTTGATTCCATGTATTTTCATACCTTCAAGAATGGACTGTCCCAGTCTCTCATGGTCTGTCCAGTGGGATGCAACCGGTTCCATGGACCGGTAATCGGTATTTTCCGGAACGTTTATGAAAAAAAATCCCTTATCCGTTTCCGAGGAATCATAATGAAGCGAAACATGGCAGTCAGCATTTTCATTCGCGTAAACAGTCCTTGCAATATTATCAATCTGGCAGTTATCTGTTTCACGGATCATCAGAACATCATATCCGGCATCTAATAACTTTTCTTTTAAAAGTTCTGCCAGTGAAAGTGTTGCTGCGGCTTCTTCGGTTCCATCTAAAAAGGTGGTTCCTTCTGAAATCGCGGTTGCATATATTTCTCCAACAGCAGTACTTCCCCCGGTTACTTTTGCACTGCCATCGGGATGGCACTGAGTCCTTTCGTTACTTCCTCCAGGAGTTCCGTGCCCAGCATTTATTGCTACAACATGATTTTTCCTTATTTGAGCGGTGGAACGATACAATATTACGACATCATCGTGTATTTTGGAAAAATCTGCATATTTCCAGGTATTATCCCAGTATATTTTTTCAGTTTCTGGAAGTAATTCCTGTGTTGGAACCGGCGTCTGAGTAATGCTTACTGCTGCATTAATTTGGGGTGATGTATCAGGTAATACAGTTGAGGGAGCTGTTTGTAAATTGCCGATAGATTCATTTGGATGAGCTTCTTTTGTAGGAGAAACTGTTTGTCCACTGTTATATTTGGAAATCTTAATTTCCCAAAATATGCCGGTCAAAAGCCCTACGAAAAGCCCTATTATAAATCCGCTTAATAATATACGGAAAAACAATTTCACTCTTCTTCTGCGCACTGCTGCGCTTTTTTTCTTCATTAATGACGACCTCCGTTCAGAAAAAGTCTTTTAGTAGATAACCATGAGTCTGTTTTTATCATAACTTCAGTGAATACCCCCCGCCTCTAAGCGTAAGCGGTAGGTTTGTTCACTTATTTCCATCCTTTTTCTGTTTCATATGCTACAATCGTTTTTATATTTTCCTTTTCGTATTCATTAAAAATTGAATCTGGAAAGTCATCTGGTTCATACTGAGGTGCATACCATGATTTGGATTCAAAATAATTTTTTATGGATTCGGTGGTAAATTTTCTTCCACGGCGGGCATAAATTTCATTTCTGGCCAACATGACTTGTTCCTGGGAAAGGCCATCCAGATCAGAATAGGAAATATACTCCGAATCGCTGTAAGGTAAAATATAATTGGATAACGTTTCTTCAGAGCTACTATCATATTCTTCACTACTGTATTCTTCGATTCCAGAATCTGTATCATCATTTGTATCATAATATTCAAGAGTAGTGTCATCCGAAGCTTCTTCATCTGAGCTGCTTTCCTGAGCTGTATAATTCTGGCTATAATCTGAGGTTGTTGCAGAATCAGTATCGACATAATTAGTGTTTTCTTTATTCTTATTCGCATTAACAATAAAACAAATGACTGCAACTAAAATTGCAATCCCAATAACAATGGCAATACCGCTTCCTGTTGGACCATTATTACTATTCCTGTTGTTATTTACAGGAGGTATAGGTGGTGGTGGAGAAGAATTACGGATAATTTCTCCATATTCATTCATAGGCATAACTAGAATCCTCTTTCATTTTTTAGTATTTTATCTGCCCGTGATCTGATTGTATGTATACACGCCGATATATGCATAAACTAACATTTTTACAGCTTTTCCAATGAAACATAATAAAAAAAATTTCTTTTTCCCCATTTTTATGCTCCCCGCCAGTATTCCAAGTATATCGAAAAACGGAAGCGGCAGAGTTGCAAAAAGGACGATGGCTAAATTGGGGGATTTTTCATAAATTCCTGTTATCTTATGAAAAACAGCATTATTTTCTACAACTGCACTTCCGTAATATCCAGCGAAGTAACCGGTAAATTCTCCAAATGCAGTTCCCAAAGCACCGACCAGTGCAATCATAATTGGGTTATAAATGGTTGCCATTGACATAACAACCATGGTACTGGAAGAAGGCAGAAGAATTGTTGCGTTCAGAAGCAGACATGCCAGAAACGTCCCCATATATCCGTATGCTTTTAAATTCAGAAAAATTTCTTCGTTTGTATGAAGGATATAATTTAAAACGATTACCAGAAAAACGATCAACATAAATAAAGATATTTTTTGGGCAGAAAATTTCATACATTATCCTCCAAACATACCTATGATTATTGCAATTACAATGATAAACCCTAATACGGCTGTCACTATCTCGACAATAACCTTTACAATTTCAATGATAATCCAAATAAGGGCTATTATAACGGCAACGATACCCAATGCAATTCCTGCTGATAACAGGGAGATTAAGTATTCATATCCCCCATACTTTTTTGCAAGTGCATTATTATAGATCAAGGTGCAAACCAGGGCAACGCCTGCCCCGATCATGGCACCTATTTGATTTGTGATATCTTGGTATTGGAAATATTCAGCTGTAAAATATCCAATCACTGCGTAGAAAGGAATGGTAATCAGCAGAGTTATGATATTAAAGTTTCGTTTTCTTGCTGCTGTAAACCGGTTTACAACATCCGAAGAAAATGAGTCATAATTTCTGCTGTTTTCACTGGATATATTGCCAGAAGTATTTGATGGTTGATTGTCTGAACGGACAATTTCCCCATATTCATTCATAGCCATAATATATCAGGCCTCCTTTTTTATAAACATTTGCAAGGTGGACATTCACCATCTTGGAATTCAACTTTCAGGTTGCGTGTTACCTGTAATGGATAAGAGAATATTTCGGCCATTTCTCCACCAATGCGGGTATCATTTGTATTGCATACCAGTGTGAACTGTTTAAGGCTTGGCAGAAGTTTTGGAATATACTGCTCATTAAAACGGTTTAAAATGTCAATTGCCAGTTTTGCAGCAATAATTGTAACAAAATCAATATCCACCGCAATGCCAGGGGCAAAATTCACATTTTCAAGGTTCTCTTCTGTAGTATAAACACGTCGGCTCTGCGTTGTTCTTTCAGAAAGGCTTTCCCCGCTGCCTAATGCGCATTTATAACATGGCATGCTTTTTTCTGGTAAATGGTAAAAAATTTCCCCGGCATATGCCCTTTCCCAGAAACCGGCTGATATGTACGCTGATCCATACATCATAGAAATACGGTTTCCATAAACATCAGCTTCCCTGTTATCTGCACACCCAATAAAAATAGCATTTTCCCCGGCGTATTTATCGTATATTTCTTTTGGAACTTCCTCAACAATTTTGGTACAGGTTACCACATTTGCGTGCGGATTGATATCAAGAATCCTTTTTTTCATGGCATCAACTTTAAAAGAGCCAACATCATGGATGCCGCACTGATGCCTGCATAAATTGTGGTATTCTACGATATCGTTATCAATTAGAACAAAGGTACCTACTCCTGCACGTGCCAGTTCAAGGGCCACAAGGCTTCCAACAGATCCGCATCCAAGCATAAATGCACACTTATCCATCATCCAGTCTGTTTCCAGTATGCCAGTGTTTCTTGAAAAAAGATTTTTCTCCAATGTATATTCTGCTATTTCATATGGCTCTTCCTGATAAACAAAAAGCAGTTTACCATCTTCCCAGTATCCACACAATAAATCAGAAGGTTTTTCAGGTTTTGCCTGGGAGATTTCACCGATTACAGATTCACCATTGGTGCTCATGGATCCTGTAATATTGAAAACTCCGGTAGCTTCATGATAGAATCCATAAACAGGTCCTGCATATTTTTGAGAAATCATTTCGCTGGGAATATATACACGGTATTTTTTTCGTACAATAGAGAAATCAATCATAATCAACCTCCAAGTATCATAGATATCAAATTATCCGTATAAGGCTGGACTTTTCCATCTTCTTTTTTTACCATAACTTTCTTTTTATTAACAAAGAATATGATGCGGTAGTGGAATGCTTCTTCTGGCTGCCGTAAATCTTCGATTAAAACAATCAGTCCGTCTTTACCTTTACTGTCTTTTTTTGTTTCTAACGTAGATTCTATTTCACCATTTGCTTCCATTTGCTGTAAATATGCAATTTCTGGTTCAATTGTATCGAAAATGAAAGCGATATCATCATCTTCATAAAATACAGAAGTATCTTCTTCATTTGTAGCTTCAATTTCCTGTGTTTCCACGGTTTCCTCTTCCCCGTCCAGTCCTTCGAACAGGTCTGAAATTTTGTCTGCAATTTTTTCACTCAGGCTGTACAGGAACCCTTTTCTTAATGCTTCCTGTTCCGTTGAATAATGATGTGGTTTTTGCACTTCCTTTTTCTTCGCTGACTGTGCTTTTTTCTTTGCAGGCATATGCCGCGGAGCGGGTCTAGGAGTTTCAGCAGAATGTACTCCCGTACCTGCTTCGTTTATTAAGTCTTTGTAATACTCTGTGTCATAATATGTCAGGTAGTTTTCAGGAATCTGTTCGTTATCAACAACCCACTCTATTTTTTCGTACCGGACATCTGAAGGAACATAGTACATTGTAATTTCAAATCCATTTCCCAATGTGACAATTCCTGAAATGGCTCCATCCAGCATATCAGAATATATTTTATTTGTGCCATCATCTGTAGAAGAAAAGGTCTTCAGTAATCCAGGGTGACGGTGCCATAAGCCCAGAAGTTCAATGGAGCATTTATACAAACGACTTAATTTATTAGCCCTGTATGTAACATATGCATCATCATACTCAAAGTAAGTTGGGGTGAAAATAGATTTCGGGCCAGGCTCAACAGATTCCAATACATACCATGTATCCCCGTCCCGGCGACCAAGAAGTATCCCGCCAGTCTCTGTCTGAACCCTCTCGTATACCTCAGCAAGAATTGATAAATATGCGCGTTGAGATAAAATAACTTTTTTCAAAAGATCCTCCTTTCCCTTTCACAGGCATCGTGAGCAGATCCCCCCGCTTTACACATATATGATGAAGAAAAGCGGGGAGCCGCTGCAGGATTAGAATGTATGATTCCGGAACTCGTCTGTAGTAACGTCTCCAGCAAGCCATAATTCAAATACGCAGATCCATTTGATCGCCCAAGCTAAGGATGCTACGGCAGAAGTAGAAAGATTTCGTCCGGTTTTGACATCTTCTTTTCGTGCAGTACAGAGATGGATATTTCCGGATGGATCACGTAAGAGATGAGGAATTCCTCCAAGCTTTCTGTTCAGCTCATCAAGATCAGGATCAATCACATATACTCTTACAGAACCACCCCAGTTATTATTGCTTGGATGGTTATGATCATATACGAGCATGAGCATCCAGGAGGCATTCTCACGTACAGAAGTAGGTTTTACGGTACCAATCCAGCAAAGACGTCCATCAGATAATTTTTTCAGTTCAAACTGTGGGAACTGTCGATTCATCGCAGCAACCTCTTCTCTGTACAGGTCCGGATCATTTTCGTACCAGTACATACTTGCAGCCAATTTTCCTTTCGGAACGTTAATGGTATTACCGTCACCAGGTTTTACTTCGGAAGCTGGTTTTGCATTACCACTCTGTGTGATTTTGACTTCACCGTCACCTTTAAGAAGTGCTTCACGGATTTTCTTTCTTTCTTCTGCTGCAGCATCCGCTGCCAGTTTGCCTTTCGGGACATTGATGGTATTACCGTCACCAGGTTTTACTTCAGAAGCTGGTTTTGCATTACCACTCTGTGTGATTTTGACTTCACTGTCACCCTTAAGAAGTGCCTCACGGATCTTTTTTCTCTCTTCTGCTGCGGCATCCGCAGCAAATCTAACTCTTGGAACGTTAATAATATTACCGTCACCAGGTTTTCCTTTGGCATCCATAGCAATTTCACCTCTTGGAATACTCGTTGCATTTCCATAATATAATTCTACTTCGGAATCTTTTTTTTCATCATCGCTCCGTGTGATTTTTACATTACAGTTACTTTTAAGAAGTGCTTCACGTAACTTTCTCACTTCCTCTGCTGTAGCAGCTGATCTTCCTTTTGGTACAGTAATAGTCTTCTGAAACATAAATTCTTCCTCCTCTTACGCTCTTTGTTTTATATTTGTTCCTTATAGAACTTCCCAATTTACTTCTGTACGTTCTGCTTGGAATTCGTACCACTGTAAATCTAAGGATCATTGTCAGGACCCGCCAATTTTTTGCCATCGCTAAAAATAGGTAGAGTTTTAGCTACACTAGGTACATAAATCATAGCTTCAGTATCATTTTTCATTGGCTGAATTTTCAACAGCTCTATGTTTGTCAGCGGTTTCAGTATCACCATAAAGTAAAAGATTACGAAATCCTATCATCCTTTCTTCTCTGTTGTTGCCTGGGTTGTAAATAGGCTTATTGCTGGCTGTATTACCAATTGAAGTTTTTCTGCTGAAAGTGCTTTCCGACTCTCAATACGCTCTTGCAGAAATAAAGACATAATTGATACGCCTCCTTAAAATTTTACTTTGATCTGTTTTTTATATGGACACTGCAGTTTTCCACTGCGTGTCCCATTGGGAATCCTTGCATATTTCTGACAGGATAAAGGATGGCTTGTCCTATACGCACAGTCCTTACACTGATTTGTCACTATTTCGAGATCTCCATTTTCATAAAGAAAACGTTTATTTCTTTCCATTGATAAAACATCTCCTTACCATTTGTTTTATTAAGCTTCAACGACACCGGTAACTAGTGTGATGGTATCTGTGTCTGCCGGGTTTCCGGTAATCGTACTTCTTGGGACATCAGATGTTTCGGTAACAAATATACTGCTGCCACAATCAAGGAGCAGTTCACATTCATTTGCAAATTCAGATCCAACGTTCCCTATGTATGCACCTCTTGAACCTTCTGTGACAGTCATGCGCATAATTACGTCACTCGAATTTGTAAATATGTTGTTCGAAACCAGTGAACAACTCATAAACCCATTATCCCGCAAGCCGTCTCCTCCGGCTACCCGGCTGTTTTCTATCATATTATGATAGGCATTTCTGGATACAGCTCTGTAAACAGTCACATCTGAGGGAACCGATGCGCGGTTGAGGGCATTATGCATACGCATATAACGCATCTGGTTCCCATCTCTAAAAGAATCCTTGCCTCTCAGTGTATCATTGATATTTACATAATAACTTGATTCATGAGGATATAATTCCTTTTTGTAATCAATAAAGGCCTGCCTTTCAACGATACTTAATGAATCGTTCCATTCCTGAAATGTCTGCATTCCCCATTCCTGTGCATTTCTTTTATTGCTGCCAAAATCTGTTACGGAAAAGGCTCCCTGCCCTTCGTTTCCTCCAAAGAATGATGAATATCCTCCAGATGAAGAGGCTGTATCGGATCCATGGGAAAGCAGTCCCAATCCCATGCCCATGGCGGAAATGCCGGTAACGATTTTGCCGTATCCGGTACTCAGAATATTGGTTTTTCGTGAAATATATTCTTTCCCGTCTGTATTCGCATTTTCAGCAGCTAAATGAACCTGTTTTGCGATTTTTAGTGCCTGTGAGCTTTCCTGGCGAAATCTGGATAATGTCTGCCGGATGTCATTGTTTCTAAGCCGTTCTTTTCGGATACGTGAATGAAGAATGCTAATCTGATGCTGGCATGCGGCAATTTGTGCACTATAGTCATGGTCTTCATCTTCCATTGCCCTGTATGAGGCAATTTCATTTTCAAGATTCTGAATTTCATGTTTCCATGCATTCATTTGGTCTTCGCTGTGCTGTATGACCGATTTCGTTTTTGTCTCAATATAATTGACCATTTTCAGCAGCTTTTGCAATTCCGTCGAAATATCAGATGCAACATCATTGACAATGGAAGCCATGTGTTCCATGGATTCCGTGGTAGTTTCTGCCTTTCCCATTATTTACCAAGATATACATCTATCTGCTTTGCTTTTGTATCCAGTTTCTTCGAATATTCCAGAAATTCAGGCGCTGTCTTTTTGATTGTTTTTTCAAGCTCTCCTAATGCCTGGCCAAACTTCTGATACTGCAGATCGTTCCACTGGCTGCCAGCTGTTGAATACTGGGATTTCAGCTTGGTGATCAGGGCTTCCTGCTGCGTAACGTATTGTTTTACCTGTCTTGAAAAATTTCTTATTGCTTCGGAATCTGCGGATGCTTTTGCCATAATATTCTCTCCTTTTCCATAAGTTTCCTATCAATATCATCCAGTTATTACTGGTATATCTTCAATTTCTGTATTTCAGAATTCAGGTTACTGTAAACGAGCTGCGTTTCGTTGAGTGTTCCTGCAGTAGAAGAGTCAATTAATGCATCTGATTCGGCAGAACTCATTTTTCCAAGAACCTTGTTTCCAAAATATTCGACATCACCAAATTCCAGTTTCTTGACACTCTGTGCATTGTCCATCCATGTCACAATAAAAATATTTCTCTGCGAACCTTTCTGAAGCAGTATCCGGAATATCTGTCCTGGCGATTTTTTACTGCCACAGTTATCATCCATTGCAAACGGATCTTCCATATCAAAATCCGTTTCTCCATCAAAAGTTTCCAATATTCTATCCATATTCTGCAGTCCAAAAAGAAACAGGAATAATGGCTGATTGATATTATCGGAATCTTCTTCCCTCTGTTGAAATTCTTCATACAAAGTATTCAACGCTTCTGAAATTCCTTTGCTGTTTTTTGCGTAGAAGATATCCTCCGTACCGTTGCTCAACTCTAAAAGCAAATCATTTTTATCTGCTTTCCTGGTCTGAATTTTATGGTCGCAAAGAAAAATGAATGGTGAAACTGTGCTGAACTCAGAGTCTCTGCTTTTAGCAAATAACAGACATTTAATATAATTCAGGAACATCTGTCTGGATTTTTCCTGGTCATTCGTAATAAGAAGCAGATGATTCTTATTTACTGCATTAAATTTCATAACCGCAGGCTTTACATCTCCCATTGATTCACCCAGAACAAGTGTGTAGTCTTCATCATATCCCACAACTCCTTCCAGGTTATTGGTTGAATTAAGAAGTTCATTAAAATAAACACTTTTTGAGCCATCGTATACGACTGTTTCTGGGAGAATTTCCTGATTCTCATAATACTTTCCAACGCTTTGCAGGAATTCTACTCTATCTGAATCCGGCATGAATGCAGTTACAAATTTTTCAGGATTGCAGGAATCATCTGCAATATATGCGCCAGCTCCTTGTATTGAGCCAAACGTGTTGGTAATTTTGGGGTTCTTTTTTAACATAAATTCCGCATCATCATCGTCGCATTTTAACACAATACGCACTGTCATTTGGGCAAACAGCCCGGCATCCAAGGAAATGTCATGGAGACGTGCAATACCCTGTGATGCAATTAAAACATTGATACCAAAAGAACGGCCCTGTTTAATTAACTTATTCATATAGTTGGCGCATTCTTCGGCGACTTTATAGTTTGTATTAATATCAAATAAAACTTGAAATTCATCAATGATTACGAACACTCTTGGCATGAGCTTCCCGGTTATCCTGCGGTAGGATTCGATATCCTTTACTTTTGCTTCCCCGAACTTTTTACTTCTTTCTGTTATTTCATCACATAACTTTCCAAGAATGCTTAACCCGAGTTCCTGCTGGCTTTCGATGGAAACAAATTTAACTTGTGGAACCTGATTATTCGCATATAATGAGAATTCTACACCCTCCTTAAAATCCAGAAGGTATAAAGATAATTCATCAGGTCCATAGTGTGCAATAGCACTTAGGATAATGGAATGTAAAAGTGTGGACTTTCCAGATCCTGTGGTACCTATCAGAATACCGCTGTGGGAAACCCCTTTTCCAAAAATCAGGTTCTGCACTTTGCCTGGTCCGCCCATACCAAATGGAATAACCAGACTGTTGCAGGAGTTTCTGGAAAACATTTCTGCATCATCTGTCAGAAGCTTACTGAGTGGCTCAGACTTTGTGCTGTTGCTTACAACTTCTTCTGCATAAATTTTTAATAAGCTGTTCCAGTTAGAAGGTGTTTTGCTTAAACGGAATGTATATGGAACTTCTTCTTCCGGAAAAAGCAGATCTGATGCATGAAACTGACAACACATACGCTGCCGCAGCAAATTGATTTTCTTGGTTACGTCACCATATTCATCCGTGAAAAGATTTTCATTATAATTTATTATAATGCTTACACCACACTGTTCACTTTGAATCAGAATCCTTTCCAACTTTTCGAGAGCTTCATCGTTAAAACCTTTAGGAAAGTTATCAATCACAAGCAGTGAGTAACGCTCGTAAATACTTCCTGAGGCGTGGTTGAAGTCAAATAAGGTATCATAACCATTCAATTTTTTCTGCACAAGAGTTTCATTTGATTTCAAAATAATATCAAGCAATTTATTTATGCTCTGGGAAGAAGTTGCTACTTCATTCCTGACAATGTTATTGTCCACATTATTCAATGGTAAAAATATTTTAAAGTTTGCTCCGGAATGGTAACCATCAATAAAAAAGCAGTTTACACTGGCTACCGGCATATCAAGTAGGTAATGGCAGATAAATCCTTTTACTGATTCAACAGCCGCACCTTCTGCATCTTTATTGTTGATAAACAGTAAATGTGTTGTCTCTGCTTTTAACAGAAGAGGCAGTACGAGGATTGTACCACTTTGGATATAGGATCCATATAATGCGGTAAGGACATCGATTATGTATTCATACTCCTTTGTAACGTTTATCTCAAACTCAAAGGAACCTACGCAGACATCTTCAGGCATTGAAGTAACTGTTTTATAGTTTTCCCCATTAAGGGAACATTTCTCTGCACGATTATCCAGCTCCAAGAGATCTTCGACTGGCAACACAGTCTGAAGTGACTGCTCAAACTGCTGCCGTGCAGCTTTAACCCGTTCTACATATTCCAGATCAAGCTGTCTTGCATCCGCATTATAAGAGTCCTTAATTTCAGAGATCTTATTTTGAGTATTTGCATCGATTTCTTCATGAATTCGTCCAACAGATCGCGCTGATTTATCCAATAATCCTACTAACACTTCTGCCCTGTCCATCAGGAACTCCATCTCAGCATATGCCTGATGCCTTTTTGTTCCTTTCCGTGACATGAATTCTCGAAATATATGCGGCGGATTTTTATTGGAATAAATGGTAATCAGTTCCTGCAGGCGTTCATTAATATAGTCAAGCTGTTCCAGGGGATTATTGTTGTTTTCATATGGGTATTCATAAGAATCCGCCAAAACAAGTTTCCCTGCATTTTTCCTTCTTGAGTAACTTCTGTCATTTAAGAAATAAATAGATTCGTTAGATTTCATAGCTGCAAGCTGATCTTTTCCCAGACGAAGGAAATTATCCCTTTGTGTCTTCAACTCTGACTTATAGAGATTAGCCTCTCTGAGCCACTTATTTATTTCATTCTGGTTGAGCTTTAGCAGGTTATTATCCTGGATTTCAAACCAGTTTTCGATTTCAGAAAAGTTTCGTATATACTGCGAAACCAGCGTCTGTAAAGCTTCACATATATTTACTACTTCTGGATGAATTTTTATCACAATATAGACCTCCTGGCATTAAGTTAAATATCAACTCCAAGTTGCTTTAATTTATCCGCTAATTTTCCCAGAGTTTCAATATCGTGTGAAATACTGGACTGCTTTGTTACGATAGGAGTAAGATATTTTTTTTCATATTCTCTTGCCTTGGAATCCTTCCATGTTTCCCGGACAGAATTCCATTCTCTTTTCAGTTTTACTATACTGCTGTTAATATTTAATCGGATGTTTTCTAAATCTTCCATTTTATATCCTCATAATGAATACAGTTTGAACAGTTTCATTAATCCAGTAACGGTAAGCACCAAGAAATGGTACTTCTTTCAAATAGTATTTTAAATCATCCTTCATTGCAGCTGAATCAAATGTATATTTGAAATAAATTCTACTTTCACCCATCTGGATCTGTTTTATAACATGAGAAACTAATTCGTCTGGTGAATGCACAATGGATTCCATATATGAAAAGTAATTGTAACGGTGACTGGCACACAAAGGATATTCATGGTCAGGTATCCGGCTCTGATACATTTCTCTGGAAGTCAGGTTGAAATAATCATATTTAATAATCCGGCTGTTCTGTCCATTTAGCAAATCCCATGTGACATCAACCTGATAATAAGAATGATCAATGGATACCAGGTTCCAGGCATGATGTTCTGAGTTGCCGACCTCATTCGTTGCAATTCCTGTCGCTACAATGCAGGGTACTCCAAGGTAATCCATAAGAAGCTTGAAGCTTAATGCAACACCGGCACATACACTGTTATTTTCCAGAAGAGTTCCGACTACAGTGTATGCATTCACAGGTAGGGAGACGTCAGATGCACTATAGTTTACATTCTGGATAAGATAATTATGGATAAATATTTCCTTTGAAAACTGATCTTCCACACGAAGTATCGGAACACATATCTCTGCAACGCGTTCATCTAACCATTCCAGCAATTCAACAGTGGAATGCTCTGAGAAAAAATACTTTGGCTGTATCCTTACAGATAAACCAGTCTGTTCAATTATGCAGCCCAGTGTACTTGTGTAAAAAATTTTGGGATTGTCATATAGTACCATTTTAAATATTGTACCAATCATTGCAGAGGTAATTGGGTAATGGATATTTATATAAATAACATCCTGAAAATCCAGTAATCCTTCTAAAATGAGGGTATATATTTTTTTCTCAAATTCATTGCAGACGGAATGATAATATCTGTTGTCCATTTTTATTCCATTTCCCAAATAAATGATATCTTCATTTTTAATGAAGATAAGTTACTTTTAATACATATAGATTCTCTCACGAAAGCAGCCTATTGACAATCGAAGGGTTCGTAAGAGATTGACACCTAATATATTTTATAAAAAGAACAATAAATTTCTATTAAACATATCACAAGTCATACCATATCATAGTGCAAATCGCCATACATTTTCACAAAAATAGCGAATATTTTAGTGAACATATCTATTTCTAACAAAATGTGTACTTTTTATAATTTCTCTTTATTCTTTTATTTTTCATATAGTTCTCCTCATATAATCAAGTGTTTTTTATTGAAAATTCAAGGTTTTTAAACCTCGCGTATCTCAGTGAATAAGCCAAAGCTATGAGCATTTCGATGTATCAGGTACTGAAATAGCAGATAAAGGGTATACGAAATAAAACGTCTTTGCTTTCCGCTTTACTGGCCTTGTGTATCCCCATCCCTCTATGGCAGCTAATCCCCTATATCCACCAGGATCGTCTCTGTCTCCAGAGGTCCTAACTTCCTTCGCCCTGCCTGCCCATAGCCAGGGTGTCAGCTTTGCTCCTTATTATCTATATCTCCGCAAATAAACTTTTCCCAACAAAAATTTTGATTTTTTCTACATCATCCATTTTTGTTGTCAATTTTTCCTTATTATCATCGTATATTTTTCTTTATTTCATCTATTTTCACAAAAATTTTATCATATTATATCAATAAATGCAATATGCATTATTAGTTGGTTGTTTCATATTTTTTGTCCATTTATAATGTACAAATTACATTTACTACGGAGGTTCCTCATGCAGCCGGAAATCAACTACACAATGGTCGGACAACGGATTCGTACTGCTCGCTTGCAAAAGAAGCTCAGTCAGGCAGAGCTTGGAGGCTTGGTCGGCTGTTCGAATAACCATATTAGTCACATCGAAACCGCACAGACAAAAGTTTCTCTTTCCATGCTCTCCAAACTGGCGCTTGCTCTGGATCAGGATCTTGATTATTTTCTTCTTGATACCCAATATGCCAAGCGTGATCGCCTGATTGATGAAGAAATTGCGGAAAAACTCAGCCGTTGTAATACCTCCACGCTGTTGACTGTAAATCAAATGCTGGATCTGCTTCTCAAACAGCAGGAGATGAATGATTTGGAGAAAAATTTGTAAATAATTTTGATAGTTCTCTCAATTCTCATGTAATATCTTTTTTGTATATTACATGAGATTTTTTTCGGTTCTCATAAGAAAAATTGTATCATATCTCATATTTTTTCCTATACCCGCTGCACAATCTGCACTTTTTTCGTAATAATCAGCATTTTTCTGCATTTTTTCCATATTCGCTCCCATTTTTCTGCAACAAAAAAATACCACACCATTCCCGTGCAGTATTTTTCCTCTTTTCTATCCCTATTCTGTTTCTACCTCGCCCACCTCTTCACCCATTCCACATACGCCTCTTCCGTCTTTTTCCAGTAGCTCCTGCTGATATCCACAATTTTCCCGTTCTCCAGCAGCATTTTCTTCTTCGTACATTCCTTCACATAAGAAAAATTGACCAGGAAACTCGTATGGCATCGTACAAAATCATCGCTGGCGATTCTTTCTTCTATCTCCAATATTTTATCATCCACTGTATATTCTTTTTCCGTTGTGGCCACATACGTGACACGCTTATCCCGCTCAAAATACAGAATATCATCCAGCTTCAGATTTGCTTTCACGCCTCCATGACATTGAAGAACAATTCTTCTGTTCTGTTTCCGCAGCTGTTCTATCGCCTTTTCCAGCACACCCGGCAGTTTTTCCTCGAATTTTTCTTTTACTATATAGTAGACGTGGCGTGTCTCGTAAACTTCCATTGCATAGGACCAGAAATTTGTCAAGTAAACGACCTGACATTTTGGCCATTTCCGGTTGACTTCCATCGCCAGCTCAATTCCATTTTCATCCGACATTTCAATGTCCATAAACAGGATATGCATGGGGGGATGTTCTTCTGACAGCAGTTCTTTTCCATTTTGAAAGGAATAAATTTCTACGCTATTTGCCATCTGGTCTGTACAGTATTTCACAGTTTCTCTCGTTTTTTCCCGCCAGTCCGGCGCGTCATCGCAAATTCCTATTCTTAAATCCATGTTCTTTTTTCTCCAGTCGTACTTTCTGTTTCTGTCTGTTCTCATATTAAAGACTGACGTACCTGGACAAAATAACAGTCAGACCAAATTTGCCGGTCTTCTCTTTTTTTTCCTGCATTTTTCCATTGTACTTTTTCACGAGTCCGCGAAACAGCTTCCGGCTCATCGGATTCTGGCGTCCGGATGAGGTCAGGCATTCCAGAATCAGCTGATTTTTCACTCCTGTTATCTTCAGCCGTATTTCCCGGTGTTCTTCTCTTTTTACAAGATTTTCTCCCCAGTTTAAGATTCCGATCAGGATTTTTGCCAGATCCTGTTCTTCGATTTCTCCCCGATCGTATCCCTCAATCTCGTAATGCAGTTCGATTTTTTTCTTCTCCAGATTTGATTTCCATGCACACAAAACCGCATCTGTCATTCGATCTTTGCAGTAAATCCCCTGCCGCACCTGATGACTGATCGCTTTGAGACTGTCTGCATACTGTTTCAGCGTCTCCCCGGATATCTCGGCAGTTCCGGCCATAATTTTTTCCATCTGCTCCGAAATGGTCTGCTGATATTGTTCCATTTTGGGAATCTGCTCTGTCAGAACCTGGTAATGGTATTCTGCCATTTTCTGCTGTTCGGAAAGAAATTTATAATCTTTCATCACCCGACGCTGACGCTGCACTATGCTTAAAATGCTGAATACCATAATCAGAATAATCAGAATATCATCCAGAAACATCACCTGTATGTCCGTCAGTCCGTTCGGCACATAGTATAGAACCGGAAGAAAATAGACAAAAACCCAGATAATTTTCAGGTACCTGGCCTCAAAATCTCTATATCTTCTCAGAACATGGAGGATTGTTTTTTTCTCCAGCCTGTAAAACAGATATTCCAGAACCGGGATCAGTAAATCCCATGGTTCTACCGGGCATTTCAGGATATAGAGCGGACGCCCTGACAAAAGATCCACAATACAGATTGCCGGATAATGAATCATGGACGTTACGATATCGGCCAGCATCGCGCCCAGCACAACCTTGGGAAGGCTGCCTTCAAAGGTGTAGTAAATGAGAACGGTGTTTGCTATCATGATGACAACCGAACAGAACATCATCAGAATTCCCCACCAGCTCTCATCTCCATAGTATCCCCGCAGAATGATGTCGCTGATGCCACCGATCAAGAATACCCGCAGAAGCTGCCAGATCATCAGAGGCTTTATGCTGTTTTTTCTCCGCATAAACATGTCAAACAGGTGAATGCCAAGAAACGCCTGTGGAACCAGATACAGCCAGCAGCGAATACAGGTCCGGACCAGTTCACTAAGGTTAGGATCTTTCATTCTTTTTCCCTCTTTTCTGTCGGATGTTCGATCGAAAAGACAATGGTCTGTTCCAGGCTGTGTCTTTCTTTATCCCAGAAGGTTTTGCTGGTTCCGTGGTATTTTTCAACAATGGCACGAATGATTTTGGTTCCCACGCCGTGTTCTGCTCCATCTGTTTTCCAGGTTGATAAGTTGAAAACCTCTTTGCTTGCAAGCGCATTTCTCAATTTCACCGTACAGGAATCGGAATCTTCTTCTATCCAAAAAGAAAGCTCTTTTCTTTCCTTTTCCGGAATTCTTCCGTTCGCTTCGATTGCATTATCCAATAAATTATGTAAAAAACCGATTCGTTCTACGGGCATCATCCATTCCATGCAGATTTTCGATACCTGGATCTGAAAGGGAATCTCTTTTTCTATACAGACCTGTTTCTCCATCATCAGAAATGCATCTGTGATCTCATCCCGGCAGAAGGTTCCTTTCTGAATTTTCCGGTATGTTTCTGTCAGCTGATCCGCATATTTTCGAAGCTCCCCATCCGGATTTTTCTGCTTTTCTATCAGATACTCCAGCGTCTGCACATGGCTCAGAAGATCATGACGGAATTTTCTCGTCACATCCATTCTCTGCCGGATCACTTCATAAATCTCCTGAAGGGAATCCATATAGCTTTCCAGAACTTCTTTCTCCTGCTCCTTCTGCGCGATTTCTGAAATCAGATAGCCAAGTACGGCTGCCAGAAAAAATCCCAGCAAAACTCCCAGTGTTTCCCTCATTTGTCCGCCCTCATCTATTCCTTCTTCTTTGGTAAGAGAGTCCCACACCGCTCAAAATGGTTCACAGCATAAGGACTCTGATTTCGTCTTGTACTGACGGGATTTTTATTCCCCGCAGATCCGCAGAATCGCCTCTGCAAAGATCACAACACACTGTTTCAGGCATTCGATTTCTACAAATTCATCTGCCCCGTGCATGCGATTGTCAATTTCAAGGTCCGCGCAGCCGAACGCAACACCGTTTTTCAGGTGATGGACATACGTTCCGCCGCCGATCGCAAAGGCTTTTCCCGGTTTGCCGGTGACATCGGTATAGCACTGCAGCAGCGTCTGAACGAACGGGCTATCTGCCGGAACGTGGTGTGGCGGGAACATGGCACTGCCTTCCATGGAAAAGCCGCCTTTTTTCATATTCTGTTCGGCAGTATCATACAGGTTTTCTTTTGTCGCGCAGATCGGGGCGCGGCAGTCGTAGGAACCAGTCAAGGTTTTGCCGTCGTAGTTCATGAGGTCGAGGCTTAAGGTGAGCTCGCCGGACTCTTCATCTGACATGGCGACACCGAGGCCTGCGCCTTTGCCGTCGCCGTGCGGGTAAACTTTTGCAAGGAAACTGATGTCGTTTTTCAGTTCACTCTCTTCCATTCCAACAGATGCGAGAAGCTGCAGCAGTGCGGTCAGTGCGTTGTTACCCATTTCCGGGGTGGATGCGTGGGCGAAGGCACCGCAGGCGGTGATTTTTATATTGCCGTTTTCGGTGTCTTCCAGAACGAAGGAAACGCCGGTCTTCTGCTCAGTCTCGTCAGCGCAGGTTTTCAGGTCTTCTTTTGCCATGCCGGCAAGCTCTGCATATGCTTTGCCTGGTACAACGTTCAGTTTGGTGCCGGCCTGTAAGGATACGAGGCGCACGCCTGTCGTTCCGGCATCGGATGTTTTTTCGAAGTGGCCGCGCATGCCGCCTTTTTCAATGTTGATGACCGGGAATTCGGCATCCGGTGAGAAGGTGCATGGTGCTTCCACTTCTTTCTTATAATAATATTCGAGGTCAGAGCTTCCGCACTCCTCGTCGGAACCGAGGACAAGACGGACGTTTTTCTTTAATGGGTAACCGAGTTCTTTGACAGCGCGCATTGCGTAGATAGCTGCGATCGCCGGTCCTTTATCGTCTGCGGTTCCGCGGCCGAACATTTTTCCTTCTTTGATGAGCGGGGTGAATGGATCGGTCTCCTGCCAGCCTTCGCCTGCCGGTACGACATCGAGATGGGCGAGAATATCAAGACCCTTTTCTTCCTGATTAAAGTCAGCTGCAATCGCGTAGTTGTCGTAGTTGGTTACGGCAAAGCCGTATTTTTCCAGAATTTCGATTCCCTGCGCCAGTGCTTCTGCCGCCGGTGCGCCGAATGGTTTGCCTGGCTCTGCCGCCTGTTTTTCGCTTGGAATCCGGATCAGGCTTTTCAGATCCTCGATCATTTCGGATTCGTGGTTTTCAATATATGTTCTTAATTCTTCTTTCCGCATTGTAACTTCTCCTTTTCTCTTCTCTGGCACCGTCGCAGTGCCGTTCTTTTCCTATCATAACGCAGAAAGAGCAGAAAATCCACATTTTCTGCTCTTTTGCCAAATAATCATTTGTTTTTGTCCAAATTGACTGTAATTTCATAATAATCGCACGGATGCGCCGTAAGCCCCGTCACGCCCTCGCCGGATACCATCGACATTTTGAGGTGTGATACGAAGAAAAACATGTGGTCATCCAGCAGCGTCTGCGTCATCTCGATGGCCAGTTCAGTTCGTTTTTCGGTATCAAACTCGCCGCTTAACTGCTGCTCCAGCATCTCGAGTGTCTCACTGTAATAACCGCCGCGGTTCTTGGAGGAATCCTGCAGGCAGTGCGTTGTAAAGAAATACTCGGGATCGCCCGTCGGTGCGCTGACAAATGCGCTGACATAAACATCCCAGTTTCCTTTTTTCAGCAGTTCCAGATGATTTGCCGTGCACTGGATCTGTACTTCGATTCCGATTTTCTTCAGCGATGCCTGTGCACTCTCCGCGAGAAGCGGCAGTTCCTGGCGGCTCGGATACGTGAGCCAGCAGATGGTCAGGCGTTTTCCGTCTTTTTCCACGTAGCCGTCGCCGTCCTCATCGGTCCAGCCTGCTTCAGCCAGCAGTTCTCTGGAATACTCAAGATCATAGGACTCCTCCTGCACTTTGCTGTCGCCGAATGCAAAGTAAGAGGGGAACGGGCCTTCCGCCACGCTTCCGTTTCCTTCCATCAGCGTATTCACAAAGCCCTCCCGGTCGATCGCTCCGATGACTGCCTCGCGCACGCGGTCGTCCTGCAGCACCTCGGATGATCCGTTGAACTGTCCGAAGAAGGTACGCGACGTATCCGCCGAAGAAATCGTGTATGGTTCATCGCGGAACAGGATCAGATTGGAATACGGCAGGCCGTACGCCGCATCGAGCTCGCCTGACTGTAATGCCATCGTCATCGTATCGCCGTCGCGGATCGTTTTTACTTCAATCCGGTCGAGCTTTGGCGTTCCGTTCCAGTAATTGTCATTTTTCATGAGCGTCAGTCCCTGATCCGTCTCCACCTGTACTGCGCGGTACGGGCCGGTTCCGGCGACATTGCCGTCATCCGTCACACCTGCCTGCATATCAATGATGCATCCATATGGGTCAGACAGATAATTCAGAAGCGCCGGGACAGGCTGTTCGGTGTGAATCGTTACGATCAGGCCGTCTGCCTCGATGCTCTCAATTTTCAGATCCCCGCGTGCACGGTCCTGTACTGCGATCAGATCCTCGAGACATTCTTTGACCGCCTCCGCGTCGAGAGTGCGCCCACTTGTAAAGGAGATGCCTTCATGCAGTGTAATCCGCCATGTTGTATCGTCCACAAGCTCATAGCTTTCTGCCAGCCATGGCTCGATCTCCATAGAATCGGAATAATGAAACAGCGTCTCACCGATCCCATAGCGGATACACGCCCAGCCGGAATAGCCGTTGTGCGGGTTGACATCGGACTCGTCATTTTCGGCGTTGAATGTCGTGTCGCCGTATACGAAAACTTTTTCATCTGTACCATCTGCCGCTGTGCTCTGACAACCGGAAAACAGTACCACCGCCAGAATGCCGCACAAAACATATGCAATTTTTTTCCTTCTGCCGTTCTTTCTCTGCATTCTGTACTTCTCCTGTTTTCGCAAATGGCACCACCATTTCCGCTGTCTGATTTTCTGTTTCAACAGTTTTCTCACAGACTATACTCCATCAACAGTTTCGTATATTCCTCTTTCGGGTACTCCAATACCTCCCGCGTCTCCCCCTGCTCCACGATTTTTCCCTGCCGCATGACAATCACACGGCTGCAGAGTTCCCGCACCAGCGCAAGGTCGTGGCCGATCCACAGCATCGCAAGTCCTTCTTCCCGCTGCAGTTTTTTCAGCAGTTGAACGATCTGCGCCTGTACCGCCGCATCGAGCGCACTCGTTGCCTCGTCGCAGATCAGAAGAGACGGCTGCACAGCAAGAGCCCGCGCAATTGCGGCTCTCTGGCACTCTCCGCCGCTCGTCTCACGGGGATAGCGCATCGCCGTTTCCGAACTAAGTTCCACTTTTTTCAGCAGCTCCGGCAGATGAAGACACGCCTCTTTCCGGCTCATTCCCTGATTCCGAAAAGCTTCCAGAATCCCGGTTTCGAGCGTCTGCATTGGATCGAAGGAATCCTGCGGGGTCTGGAAGACCATCTGTATTTTCCGGTAAACTTCGCGCTGCCGCCTGCCTTTTCTTCCGAGGATTTCCTCGCCTTCCAACAGAACGCTGCCTGCATCCGCCTGGACCAATCCGGTGATCAGACGGGCCGTCGTGCTTTTTCCGCATCCGCTCTCCCCGATCAGGCCAAGACATTCCCCCGCATCCAGTGTGAAGCTGATGCCGTCCACGGCGGCAAATTCCGTTTCCCGGCCGGTTCCAGCAAAGTTTTTGCTTAAGTTGTTTACTTCCAGCATGTTATGATTATGCATCGTTCTTCCCTCTTCCCGGCACAGCCGCAAGGAGATTTTTTGTATATTCGTCCTTTGGGTGATCGAAAACCGTCCTTGTCTCCCCCTGCTCCACGATGTTTCCATCCTTCAAAACAGCAACCCGGTCTGCCATCTGCTCGAGAACCGCAAGATTGTGCGTCACCAGCACCATCCCCGTCTGCTCTTTCTGCTGCAACGCCTGAAGCTCCCGCAGCACCTGCGCCTGCGAAACCACATCGAGTGCACTCGTCGGCTCGTCCGCCAGAAGAAGCGACGGATGCAGCAGCATTGCGAGCGCAATCCCGACGCGCTGGTTCATGCCGCCGGAGAGCGACGATGGATAGCTGTTCCAGATCGTCTCGCCATCTGAAAGCCCCATATCCGCAAATCGCTGGAGCGTCATATCTTTGATTTCTCTGCGGCTTTTTCTGCCAGACATTCCCCCAGAAATCGGGGTGATGAATCCGCAGCGTTTCTCATGGGCGCGCACGCTTTCACAGATCTGTGCTCCGAGTTTCCGGGTCGGACAGAGTGATGCCCCTGTATTCTGGAAAATCATACCAATTTCTGAACCGCACAGACTCCGCAGCTTCTTTTCGGACATGCCCGTCAGCTCCTCTCCGCAAAATGTGATCTGCCCGCCGGTGATGGAACCATTCTTTCCCATCAGCCGCAGGATCGCTCGAAGCAAGGTACTTTTTCCACTGCCCGACTCCCCGGCGATGCCGACGGTTTCTCCTGTTTCGACGGAAAAACAGATGTTATTTAAAATTTGCTCCCCCTCATAACAGACAGAAAGGCCGCTGATTTCCAGCAGTTTTTCGCTCATGTTTTTGCTCCCTTTGTTTCCATTTTCGTTTGCCCCTTATCCCTGATCCACCGTTTTCCGTACCGCCTCACCAAGCAGATTGCAGACAAGAACGGTCAGAAAAATCGCCAGTCCCGGCGCCAGAATGACCCAGGGCGCGGTCTGCAGCATACTTCTTCCGTTGCTCATCATCGCTCCCCACTCCGCCGACGGCGCTTCCGCACCAAGGCCGAGGAAGGACAGACCCGCGATTTCCAGCATCATCGTTCCGATATCAAGCACCGCTGTGACAATCGTCTGCCCCGCAAGATTCGGCAGAATATGGCGTCCGATCATCTTCCATGTTCCGTTTCCTGTAAGGCGCGCCGCCGCGATGAACGGCATGTGTTTCAATGCCAGCACACGGTTCCGTGCAAGCCGTGCATATTTCGGCCAGGAAACAAGGATCAGCGACACAACGGCTCCCGTCATGCCGCTCTGCAGAACGCCGGAAAATGCGATTGCAAATACCATACCCGGAAAGGCCAGAAAAATATCGGAGATCTGCATCAGAACCGTATCCGTTTTACCTTCCAGCCAGCCGCTGAAAATTCCGGCGAGTGTTCCGATCAGAGCGCTTGCCGCAACGACAAGAAGTGCTGAAAAAATGCTGACCCGCGCGCCGGAGAGAATCCTTGAAAACAGATCTCTTCCATAGCGGTCCGTCCCCATCCAGTGCGCCGCGGACGGCGGAAGAAGGGACAGTTCCAGATTCTGCTCATACGGATCGTACGGTGCCAGATGGGCCGCACACGCGGCAAACAGCAGCAGCGCACCGGCGAGGATGCCATAAAAAAGGATCTTTCTTTTCTGTTCTTTTTTCATCGCATTCCCTCCAGCTTCGCCCGCGGGTCCAGTGCACCCATCAGCAGATCAGCAATGAGATGCAGCAGCAGATAGATCGCCGCCATCCACACCAGATATGCCTGAATCACGGGAATATCGTGCATGGAAACGGCATCCACGGCCATTTTTCCGACACCATTCCACATGAAAATCGTCTCAACGATGGCGGTTCCTCCAAGCAGCGAACCGGCGGATAAGAATAGCAGCGTGACCATCCGAAGCAGCACGGATTTTAATACATTTCCAAACAGAATCCGGTTTTCACTTAACCCACGTGCCCGTGCACCCGCCACGTACTCCTGCTCCAGCTCTGCAAGCACGGCAGAACGCACCTGACGGGTGTATTTTGCCGTCATCGAAACCGCAAGCGTCGCCGCCGGAAGCACACAGCTTTTCCATCCCTTTCCCATACTGAGAACCGGAAAAAGATTCCATTTCAGCGAAAAGAAATACAAGAGAAGAAGTGCAGTGAAAAACCCCGGAAACGAATTACCTGCAAAGCAGAACAGGCTGATACTGCGGTCCGCCCATGTATTCTGATATTTTGCACTTAAGATACCGAGCGGAAACGAAAGACAGACCGTCATGGCAAGCGCCAGCGCCGCAAGTGCAATCGTTGCGGGCAGTTTTTCGCAGAAGCTTACAAGCACCGGTTTGCCGGAAACGTACGACTCCCCGAAGTCACCGCGCAGGGCGTTTTTCAGCCATTGCAGGTACTGGACAGCTTTCGGCTCATTCAGTCCCAGCTCCTCCCGCATCGCTTCTTTTTCCGCCTCCGACATCACGCCGCCGCTGCTGCTCTCTTTTAAATCCACCGCATCGACCGAGGAAAGTCCCGTCAGCAGAAAAGCGAGAATCGTCACGCCGAGGAATACCGGAATCAGGCAAAGCAGTCGTTTTAACAGATATTTTTTCACAAATACTCCTTTACTGCTTCACGGCACAAATCGAAAACATCGGTGCCGGGTTATAGAACTCGTCTTTTTCCAGATAAATGCGTTTTCCAAGGCTCGTATCAATGCGGATTTCTCCCGCTGTGTTTTCGCACAGCACCGCCACATCGTACGCCGGCCGGTTTTTGCGGCTGATCGGGAGCTGTGATTTGATCCGTTCGCACTCTTCGAGCATCTCGTTTCCAACCTTGAAATGGGCATGCGCCTCCGGAAGTCCCTTCGTATCGGCAACATCTTCTTTTCCGTAATTGGCATCGAAGTTCAGCAGCACACCGCCCGTTTTCAGCACACGCATCCACTCGCCGTAAGCATGCTCCGCATTCGGCAGCGTCCACGTCAGGTTTCGGGAAATGACAACATCGAACGTTTCATCCGCAAACATCGGATTTTCCGCGTCCATGACCTGGAAGCAGCAGTCGGCATTCTCTTCTTCGGCAAGCTGGATTGCATTCTCAATCATCTCCGGTGTCAGGTCGATGCCGAATACCTCGTGGCCCTCTTTTGCCAGCAGGATCGAGAAAAATCCGGCTCCGCAGCCCACATCAAGGATCTTTAACCGTCTTCCCGCCGGGATCTGTTTTTCAATCTCTTTCATCCAGCGCTTCGCAATCGGGTTTGCAAGTTCGGAGCGTCTCTGCTCTAAAAAGCTCTCGCTCCGTTTCTCCCAGTAATGGACAATCTGCTCTTTGCGGTCGTCGTACTCCGGCTCGCGCACAATTCTTCCGTAAGCAACGACAGGGCCACCTTCTGTTACCATATCGCCCGGTTTTGCCGCCGGATACCAGAGACCGTCTTCGGAAGCCGCCTGATATTTTTCGCCGCGGCGGACGGTCACATCACCAAGCTGGAAGGACTGCTCTGCGCTTTTTTCCGCGCGCACCAGAAACATCGGTGTCGATGCATAGTTCAGTCTCTCTTCCTCGCTCCAGACGCGCTTCCAGATTTCGGAATCGGTCTGGATGGAACAGACGCCGAGGGATTCGAGCACCTTCGTATCCCACGCCGGCCGTTCCATCGCAGAGAGCGGCACCTGGCGCGCAATATTTTCCATGCGGTCAATGTCCGTGCACAGATAATGGTCGTCGAGCTGCTGCTCTTCCACTTTCTTCCGGTCTGCCTCGTACGCTTCTTTTTTCTCCTCGTCATAGAGATAACCGTACCAGTTCGCATCAAAATTGAGCAACACGCCGCCCGGTTTCAGGACACGCATCCACTCTTGGTATGCCTGCTCCGGCTTTTCCAGATTCCAGGTCAGATTTCTGGAAATGACAACATCAAAGGTCTCATCCGCAAACTCCAGATTCTGTGCATCCATCCGCTGCAGCGTCACGCGCTCCAGACCGTATTTCGTATATTTTCCCAGATTCTCTTTCGCCTTTTCCAGCATCTCCTCCGTGTAGTCAACAGCCGCCACCGTATAACCTGCCTCCGACAAAATCATCGGGAAGAATCCCGGGCCGGTTCCGATATCGAGAATCTTCATCTCTTCTTTCTTTTTCTCTGGAAATTGCTCCTCTAATACATGCAGCCACGCTTCTCTCTGGCTTCCCGCCAGTTCTTTTTCATTGACCTCAGAATACCCCTCCGCACGGGTTCCCCAGTAGGAGGCAATTTCCTGTAATAATTCCTGTTCCATATCTTCCGCTTCTTTCTTTTTTCTTCCATTTTCCGGTTTTCATCCGCAGACCGGCGCGGCCGTTTTCCAACCGCTCAAATATTCCTTTACTCTACCAAAAATCGGCCGTTTTCACAAGCCCCCACGGGGGATATCCTTAACGCCGGCGCAGGTTCCTGTCCCTTTTCCTTTGGCATTTTGTCCAATCCCGGGTTTCTTTCTTCCCTCTCCATCGGCAAATTTGATATTTTTTCTCGACATCCCTATACTTTTGTGCTATAACAGCACAGTGCTTTAACGCGTCAAAGTCAAAAAGTACAAGAGGAAAAAGAAATGAAGATAATTGTATGTATGAAACAGATGCCGGCCGGCACGAAAGTGGATATCGATCTGGAAACCGGCGCCATGAAGCGGATGTCCGGCGATACACGGACGAATCCATATGATCTTCTTGCACTCGAAACTGCAATTTCTCTCCGTGAAAAACTTGGCGGAACCGTGACCGTGCTGACCATGGGGCCTCCGCAGGCGGAAACCATGATGCGCGATGCCTACGCATGCGGTGCCGATGATGCCGTCATTCACTCGGTTCTCCTTTATATTGCCAGAATACCATCAGCTTTCTTGTCGCCGTATCCTCGCTGTATGTATATTTTACGGACCCGAGTCCGTAATAGCTGCAAAGATAGCCGGAAGCCTTATCGAGAAGCTCCGGTCGGGCTTCCATGACCTGTGCCATCAGATCATCGGTGGCAAATTTAAATTCGGAATACTCTTTTGTCTCTTCAATATCCGTCTCCATTTCCCACAGAATCTGCGTCGCATCAAATGTATCCATGTACCGGCCGATCTGGCGGTAATACTCGAGGTCATCTGCATTGCACGCCGGGAGCGGCAGATTCGTATCCGCCTGATGCGTGTCCGAAAATTCCGCATCAGAAACGCAGAGAAAATCGTAGTAGATCAGGTCGTCCGGCAGATTGTACTCGCCGCTCTCGCCCTCTGCGAATACCGGGTCGCCCCAGGTTACATCGACGTTGTAATAATTGTCTCCGCACTTTACGATATTCCAGCCGTGCGCCTCGCCGGTGTCTGTCGTTCCCGTCACATAAATGACCGGGATGTCCAGGCGGTTCATCAGATACTGGAACGTTCTGGCATAGCCTGCGCAGACCGTCTGTCCGTTCACAAGTCCGCTGTAGAGTGTCTGATTCTCCGGCGCATCTTTCACATAATCAATCTGCCGGATACATTTTTCGAAGACAGCCTTGATCTTCCCATAGTCATCCATCGAACGGTCGATATCACTTAAGAAATCATTTCCCGCCCCTTTGATCTGGGTCTGGCGGCCTGTGATCTCCTCCGCAGAAATCGTGTATTCTGGAACTACCTCACAGTAGTTTTTCGGCTCACCGTATCCCGTGACATGTGATGCTCCGTTGATCCAGCAGTACTCCGGGTAATCCATATAGACCCATCCGTAAACCTCCGCCGTCACATCGGGATCGCCGCCTTTTGTGATGATGGTTTCCTGGTGTTCCGCGATTCCCTGCACCAGTTCGCGGTAAATCATCTGTCTGTTTTCATCGAGCTGGCTGTAATAATACCGCTTCGCCAGCTCCTCCTCATCTGTATTTTCCGCCTGAAACTGTGTTGCGCCATTCTCTGACAGACCATTGTTTTCGTCTGCCGTCTGTGAAGCAGTGCTGCTGTCCGCTCCGCTTCCGTTCTGCGCGGGATCGCTCTCATCAAATTCTCCGAATACCAGATAAGCCGCCAGCAGGGCAAGCATAAGCGGAAGCAGCGCCCGCAGCGGTCTCTTCCGTCTTCGTCTGTGTCTTCTCTTTGCCATTCTTCTTTTCTCCCAGATACGTTAAAACGCCGTCACACAGTGCATCCGCCACCTTTTTCTGGTACTCCTTTGTGTTCAGGAGCGCTTCCTCCTCCGGATTTGAGAGGAATCCGCACTCGCAGATCACCAGCACTGCATCTGTCTTCTTCAGCATGTAATACGTTTTGTTTCCCTTGGCTTTCCTGTGATTCGCCGGATCGAGCCCCGCGACCAGTGCAGCCTGCATGCAGAGCGCCAGTTTTTCGCCTTCTTTTGAATCCGTATAATAAAACACCTGCGCCCCTTTGACCGCCGCATCCGGGTAGCTGTTCTGGTGAATGCTGATCACACAGTCCGGCTTTTTTTCATGAATCAGCTGCACGCGCCGCTGCAGATCCTGCACTTTCGCATTCACGGCTCCCGGATCGGAGAGATCATCCTCCCCTTCCCGCGTCATCACCACAAGAATTCCCTGCTTTTCCAGCTTCTTTTTCAGCAGACGGGCAATCGCAAGGTTGATGTCCTTTTCTTTGACACCGTTTGCCCCGATTTTGCCGGGATCGTCGCCGCCGTGGCCGCTGTCCAGCACCACTACTTTTGTGGCTGCCTTCTGTGCTGCCACCAGCCGTGCGCCCTCGCGGGACAGAACATACGCCGCCGAAAGCAGAATCACCGCCATCAGCCATTCCAGTTTTTTCCCTTTTTCCAAATGAAAAGCCCCCTGCTGCAAATTTCCTTTCTTGGTCATTTTATGCAGCAGCGGGGCAGGTTACAACTCTTATTGCTTCCGGTTACTCTTCCTCATCTTCTTCATCATGCGCGCGATTCGGGATTTCATCCTCTTCTTCGTCGTTGTCATCATCGAGATAATCCGGCTCATTTTCGAGATTGATGACTGCGGAATTTTCGACGATTTCGTCTTCTTCCTCTGCTTCTTCTGCGGTATCTTCACGGTCTGGCTCTGCGGCTGTTTCTTTTGCCTCTCCGGGAAAGATACTTTTTACCGGATCTTTCATGAAGGTTTCCACTTCCGATGCAGAACGTTTCATCTCCTCACGCATTTTTTCGATGCCGGCAAAGGTCTCCTCAAAAATTCTGCGATTCTTCTCGAGTACACTCGTCATGGTTTCCATCTCGGCGTAAATCTTCTGGTATCTGGTGTTGGCTTTCTGCAGCTCCGCGTCCATATGGCTCTGGATTTCTTCTGCTTCGGCCTGCAGTTTTTCTTCATAAACAGCAGCCAGTTCCTCGCCCTTCTGACGTGCGCTCTCTACCATGTATTCGCACTGTTCCTTCGTCTCGCGGCGCTGCTTTGCACAGGATTCCTTTGTCTCTTCCCGCTGTTTCCGGCAGGACTCGTTTGTCTCCTCTCTCTTTTTGCAGCACGCCTCATCCGTTTCCTCCGTTTTCTCGCGGCAGGACTCGTCCGTTTCTTCGGTTTTCCGGCGGCAGGCTTCCTCGGTCTCTTCTTTTAGCTTTCTGCAGCTCTCCTCTGTTTCCTGTGTCAGTTTTTTCGCTTTCACCTGTGCCTCAAACACAAGGCCGCTGATGCTGTCATAATTGTCGATATAGCTCTGGTATTTCTCATGAATATTTTTTTCGAGCTCCTCGATTTTATCCTCACGCTCGCGGATCTTGCGGTTCAGCTTCTCGATTTCCTGCTCTTTTTCCTCGATCTTCGCTTCCAGTTTCTTCTGAGCGGCATACGCCTGATCTTTCAGGTTCTGCACTTTCGTCATAACATCGTCCTTATCGAAACCGCCCATCAGCGTTGTTTTAAATAATTCTTCGTGATTGTTTTCTGACATGTATACTCCTCCTTCGTGCCCGGGCTTTTATCATTCCCCTTATCCTTCCCGGACTCCTCGTCAACTGTTTGTTTCAATATATTTTGAAATCAGACTCCAGACGTCTGCGCACTCGAATCCGAGCTTCCACTCTGCCACTCCGGCGAGATCGGCACTTTGGATCACTTTCAGTTTTTCCTCCATGGACTGCTCATCCTCCATCCAGATCGTGTATCTGGCATCGGAAGTTTCTACCGTTGCCACATTCTGGCCAAGGGATGCATCCCAGGTTTCTGTCATCTGATTCTCTTTGGCATAGTTTTTGGTGCCATCCATGCCCAGCACCTCGCTGGTAATGGCGCTCTGTCCGAACTTTTCCGTCCAGACACGGGTATAAAACGGGATTCCGCAGATCACCTGATCGGCAGGCATCACCCGCGTCATCTCCTCCACGGCCTGCTGTACGAACGGGAGGGATGAAACAGAGCCTGCCTCCTCGCTTCCCGCGAAATGCTCGTCATAGGCCATGACAATCATATAGTCCACAAATCTTGCCTGCTCGCCGCGCTGATAATACATCGTGTAAGCCTGCGGTACCGGCGTATCGACCGACACCACAAGATTCTGTGCATGCGCCGCGCTCGTCAGTTCCCGCAGAAACTGCAGGTAATGCGGGATTCCGGCCTCTTTCAGATTCTCGAAATCCACGTTGATGCCGTCCATGCCGCACGATGCTGCCTCGGCGAGCAGCTGCTCAATGATTCTACTGCGCACGGATGCGTAGGCAAGATCGGTTGTTTCGTCAAATGCTTCATTAAAGTTATCAATCAATCCCCAGACTTCCCGTCCCGCTTCATGCGCCAGTTTCACGTAATCGGCGCTCGCAAGGCTGGAAATCGTACCGGTTTCGTCTGTCACGGAAAACCAGGTCGGTGAAATCACGTTCACGCCGGTCATTTCTGCTGTCATCTCTGCCATCGCGTCGTTCGACTCGGTCGATGTGCTCTGATGCCAGACCAGATTGATTTTGTGATCCCGTGTAATTCTTTCATAGGAATCTTTCTTTGCCGTCCGCGCTTCGATGGCCTCCGGCTCGGAGATATCCTCTGTCTGGATGTAGCCGGTATAGCCGTCCGCCGTCATGACTTTGCACCAGTTGTCCAGATTTTCCAGATACAGCAGGGTGTCACCCTTCTGTACATCCGCAAGAATCAGACTCTTGATGCCGCCTTTCTGGCGCACCTGCGCGGTGTCTGACTGTACCGTCGCCTGCTCCACGCCGTCCCATTCATTCCGGATTACAACACGGTTGGGATCGCTGTAATATGCATAGTCGAGATCTGTGTATTCTTTTACGACATCCAGCGAAATGTAAACCGTTCCGTCGCTCTCCTGCTGTACGGCAGGCTGTCCGCCCGGTGTTTTGGCAACGGCCGCATCGCCCGGAAGCAGTGTCTGCACGCCGCCGCTCGTTGTAAGCAGGATTCCTTTTGTTTCTTCATCCCAGTAGAAGCAGCTGTTCAGCTGGGATTCTACATATGTGTACGCCGCATACGGCTCTCCTCCGATAAGAACGGCCTGCTCTTCCAGAAGTTCTCCGTTCTGGATCAGCGCAACGCTGTTTTCGTCTGTCAGGTTAAAATATTCGTTCCCGGCCATGTATTCGGTTCCGGGTTTATATCGGTTTATCAAAAATGAAACAATGCCTGCTGCACCGACTAGCACGATCAGAATCAGTACGACCAGTACCGGCGCTGCTTTTTTCTTCTGTTGCTCCTTCATGTGTTCTTTTCCCCTTTTCTTCGCTCTGAAGATCTCCCCACTTGCGCCCATTATAACAAAAAAAATACCCAATAGCAACCGTTATGCGCAAGGGAACCGCATGCGAGTCAGAAAGTATCGTTACAGTTCACTGGTTCCCAGCGAACTGTAACATTCGCAGCCCTCATTTAAAGTTTTGCTTCGCAAAAGGAGGGCTGCTCACACCTGAATCATGTTCTTACGCAGCGAAACAGCAGGTGTTTCACTGCTGATTGAACAGTAACGAACGTATCGTTGCTTTTTGCTATTGGGTATTTTTCAGAAAATCTGTTTAAAAAGTTTTGTCGATTGTTTGTTTCATGGCTTATTTGCAGTTGTGACGTACAAAAAAGAAAGCCCCATCGATCCGTATGAAATACTTTTGTTTTTAGTTTCAATGATCATGTTTCGCGGGGACGCCTTCTTATCCGATCCGTTTTTTCTGTGCCTGCTTCTGGCCGGAGTATGCACCCTCCGGGCAGAAGCAAAGGTTTCCCCAACTCCTATTATACTTCAAGCCGGGGGAATTACAAATAAAGTTTGTCCCTTCATTTCTGAAAAAATTATGCGAAATGTAAAAAAAATCTTAAGTTCTTTACTTCTTTCCGTGATGTGTTATACTATATTGTAAGCAGCCCTATTTATATAAGTAAAGAGTAATTAAGGACGTGAGAGTTATGAAAATAGAAAAAATCAATGATAACAAGATCCGCTGCACACTGACCAGCGCCGATCTTGCCGAAAGAAATTTAAAGCTCAGCGAACTGGCTTACGGCACGGAAAAGGCCCGCAGCCTGTTTCAGGATATGATGCTTGAAGCCAACCAGCAGTTCGGCTTCAATGTGGATAATGCCCCGCTCATGGTCGAGGCCGTTCCGGTGGCTCCGGACAGCATTGTCCTCATTATCACCAGAGTCGAGGATCCACAGGAGCTCGACACCCGCTTCGCCAAATTTGCTCCATCCGGCGACGATACGGACGGACCGGAACCGGTACAGTATTCCGGCGCGGACGACATCATCGACCTGTTCCACAAGCTCTGCGATGTGAAGAACAAGGCACAGGAAATCGCAAAGAAAGCGGCACAGAAGGAAAACGAAAAAGAGCCTGCAGCATCCGAGGAAAAGAATGTGGATCTGGTACGCACCTTCCACTTCTCAACCCTCGACGATGTCATCAGCTCCGCAAAAGCGCTGAACCAGTATTTTACCGGCAGCAATTCCCTCTATAAGAACAGGGCAGATGCCAACTATCAGCTCGTTCTGCACCAGTCCGGCTGCAAACCGGAGGAATTCAACAAGGTCTGCAACATTCTTTCTGAGTACGGCAGACAGGAATCCTTCTCCCTGGCCGCTGAAGCATTTCTGCTGGAACATGGAAATGCAATGGTAAAAGAGAATGCTCTGCAGGAGCTGGCTTCTCTGTAAGTTTTGAAACGTATGTATAAAAAAAGGAAGTCCGCGAAGGACTTCCTTTTTTGTACGTTCCGTACAAATTACTCTTCTGTGATAGCCTCGGTTGGACATACGCTTGCGCATGTTCCGCACTCAACGCATACATCCGGGTTGATTTCGTAATGGGAATCTCCCTCAGCGATAGCCTCTACTGGACATTCTCCAGCGCAGGTTCCGCAGCTTACACATTCGTCTGTGATTACATATGCCATGATCTTATCCTCCTTGTAGATTTTTTGGCCCTTTCGGTACTATCCACATTGTAAACGATTGCCCCCTGAAATACAAGTACAAAATTATAAACATTCTATAATCTTATGAATTTGTTCTTGCATTCCCCCCGGGGGTACGCTATAATCAAAATAGCCGTCAAAATCGGAACGACGGGTATATACACATTTAAAGGAGGAACTTTAAGATGGCAAAGATCTCGAAAGACATGACAATCGGCGAGTTAATCGCAATGGATACAAATATCATCGGAATCCTGATGGGAGCCGGTATGCACTGCATCGGCTGCCCTTCTGCACAGGGTGAGTCCCTGGAAGAAGCAGCTATGGTTCACGGCCTGGACGCTCAGGTTCTGGAAGACCAGATCAACGATTATCTGGCTGCAAAATAAGTCGGATTTCCGCGTGGATCCAAAAAGAACGCCTCTCGCAGGCGTTCTTTTTTTTCTGTCCGATTTACCCATTGTTCCGATGGCCCCGTTTTGCTTTCGTCCGTTTTCCTTTCTGCTCCAGCGTCGCCGCTGCTTCTCTCCGGCTCTGCTGGTGGCGGCGGATCGCCTCATCCACACGGCGGCTCCGCTCTTCCTGGCGCCGCTTCTGTATCATCTGATCGAGCAGACGGCCGAGCACGCGGTAAAACTCCGTCTGACGCTCCTCCTCTTCCTGCCGCATCACAGTGTCCGCCAGCTGTTCTGCTTCCCGCTCGGGCAGAAGATCGACAACCACCTCCGGCACTTCGTCCGCTTTTCCCGGTATTGCCGGATCCGGCTTCTCCTTTGCCGTCTCTGCCGCTTCCGCCGGAAACGCTTTGATCTCCGCCGTTGCCTGCACCAGCTTCGGCATCAGCTCGCGGATCGCTTTCAGGTGAAGCCCCTTTTTCTTCAGTTCCCGGATTCCCAGAAAAATCTGAATGTCCTGCGCAGTATAGCAGCGGTGTCCCAGCGAATTGCGGTGGATTTCCATGCCGAGCTCGTCCTCCCAGTACCGGAGCACATGCGCTTTCTCCCCGGTCAGCTTCTCCGCCTCCGTGACCAGATACGTTCTATTTTCCATACGGCAGCCACTCCCTTCTTCCCTTTATTATAAGAGCGTCCCCACCCCGCCGCAAGAAAATCTCATCGTAATATTCCGACAATTTTATACAATTATACACAAAAAACGTGCCGCAGGACTATCCCACGACACGTTCTGACACCATACTATTCAGAGCCCCATCTCGATTCCGCTACGCTACATCTCGATGTGGCTTCTCGCCATATGAAATTGAGGGGAAAAGTGCTCATTCATGCAAGCATGAGTCGCACTTTTCCCCTCAATTTCGCATGGCTCTGAATAGTTACAAATATTTTCTTTTATCTCTCTGCATTCGCAAATTTCGTATAATCCGGCAGCCAGACCAGATTGACGGTTCCGATCGGGCCGTTTCGCTGTTTGGCGATGATGATTTCCGCGATTCCCTTATTCTCGGAATCCTTATTATAGTAATCATCTCGATAGATAAACATAACAACGTCGGCATCCTGCTCGATCGCTCCCGACTCACGCAGGTCGGAAAGCATCGGACGGTGGTCGGTACGCTGCTCAACAGCCCGGGAAAGCTGGGACAGTGCAACAACCGGCACATTCAGCTCTCTCGCGAGTGCTTTTAAGGAACGGCTGATATCCGAAATCTCCTGCTGGCGCGATTCCGAGGAGCTCTTTCCGCTTCCCGACATCAGCTGCAGGTAGTCAATGATGATGATATCAAGACCGTGCTCCAGCTTGTATTTGCGGCATTTCGACCGCATCTCTCCGATCGAGATACCAGGTGTATCGTCGATCATCAGTCGGGATTCACCGATCATGCCGGCGCTCTCGATCAGCTTGCTCCATTCGTCGTCTTTCAGGTTTCCGGTTCTCAGATGCTGGGAATCTACTTTCGACTCCATCGAGAGCAGACGGTTCATCAGCTGCTCCCGCGACATCTCGAGACTGAAAATCGCAACGGCTTTGTCTTTCTTAAACGCCATATACTGCGCAATATTGAGGACAAACGCCGTTTTACCCATAGACGGACGTGCCGCAATCAGGATAAAGTCAGAGTTCTGCAGACCCGATGTCTTGTAGTCCAGATCCGTGAATCCGGTCGGAATACCCGTGACATTTCCCTTCGTCTTCGATGCACGCTCGATGTTCTCCAGCGTATTGATGACAACCTGGCGGATCGGCATGAAGTCTCCGGAATTCCGCTGGCCCAATAACTGGAACATCTTCTTTTCCGTCTCCTCCATGATGACTTCCACCGGCTCTTTGTTCAGATAGCAGTCATTCTCAATCTCTTCTGTCAGCTTAATGAGACGGCGCAGCACCGCTTTCTCGCTGACGATGTTCGCATAATGGCGCACATTCGCCGAAGTCGGCACCGCATTTAAAAGATCGCGGACAAACTCCATCGAACTGATCTCCGGCGGAACATCCTTTTCACGCAGGCGGTTCTGCAGGGTGACCAGATCGACCGGTTTTCCCTCATTGAACAGCTCCACCATGGCATCAAAAATGACGCCGTACTGGTGCTGGTAAAAATCGTCGCTCGTCAGGATTTCCGATGCCGCCATGATGGCTTCGCGCCCCATCAGCATGGAACCGATGACCGACTGCTCCGCCTCGATGCTGTGCGGAAGGATTCGTTTAATCAGTGCTTCTTCCATAGAATTATGCTTCTTTTACGATAACTTTCAGCTTTGCAGTTACTTTGGTATGCAGGCGGATCGGCACTTCTGTCGTTCCAAGAACCTTGATCGGGTTCGGAAGCTGCATTTTCTTTTTGTCGATGTCGTATCCGAGCTGCTCTTTTGCTGCCTCAGCGATCTCTTTTGCCGATACGCTTCCGAATACTTTTCCGCCCTCGCCGACTTTGATTGCTACGGTAACCTGTTTGTCCTCAATCTCTTTCGCGAAAGCCTGTGCCTCAGCGAGCTGCTCTGCTGCCACTTTGTCCTCGTGTGCTTTCTGGAGTTTCAGCTCATTCAGGTTTTTTGCGGTTGCCTCGATGCCGAGTTTTTTCGGCAGAAGCATGTTTCTTGCATATCCGTCACTTACGTTTACAGTCTGTCCTTTTTTACCAAGTGCTTTTACGTCTTCCAGTAAGATAACTTTCATATCAGATTTCTCCTCCATCCTGCATTTCTGTTAAGGTTGATTTTAGGAGGCTGCGCGCCCCCTCCAGATCGACGGTCTCAAGCTGGCATCCTGCCATATTCAGATGACCGCCGCCGCCCATCCGCTCCATGATGATCTGTACATTGACCTCATCGATCGCGCGGGCGCTGATATAGATCACGCCTTTATACTCGGTCAGTACAAAGGACGCCTTGACACCGACAATGTTCAGCAGCTCGTTCGCCGCTTGTGCTCCGACCACCGTCGGGCTGTCCACATAGTCGCTCGGGCATTCGGAAATCGCGAACTGGCCGCGGAACAGCTCCGCATTGCGGATCGTCTCTCCTCTTGCCTTGTAATCGTTCATATCCTCACGGAACAGCTTGCGCACACGCGTCACATCCGCACCGCAGCGGCGCAGGAAAGCTGCCGCCTCGAACGTGCGGACACCTGTTTTCTGCATAAAGTTGTCGGTATCGATCATGATGCCGGCATAGATGCTGTCCGCCTCCACGTTCCGGATGCGGATTCCCTCGGTAAAATACTGGAGAATCTCGGCAACCATCTCGCTCGCGGATGATGCATACGGCTCAATATAGGAAAGCACCGAGTTGCGGATCGTATCGCTTCCCTGCCGGTGATGATCCAGCACGACGATCATTTTCGCCATGTACAGCAGATCCTCACACTGTGTGATGCTCGGCTTGTTCGTATCGACCACAACGAGCAGCGTGTTGTCGTCCATGATCTCTTTCGCCTCATGGTTGTTGACAAACATGTCCGCCTCATAATCCTGGTTGTCGCGGAACGTATTCATCAGCGGAATGATCGAGCTGGTCGGGTTGTCGATGACGATGTACGCTTTTTTATTCAGCGTTTTCGCCGCACGGTAGATACCGATGGCCGCACCGAACGAATCGGCATCCGGCAGGCGGTGTCCCATGACAACGACCTTCTCTTTCGTGTTCATAAACTCTTTCAGCGCGTGCGCCTTGACGCGGGCTTTGACTCTCGTATTCTTTTCCACAGCCTGCGTTTTTCCGCCGAAATACTGAATCTTCGAACCGTCCTTTAAAACGACCTGATCGCCGCCCCGGCCAAGAGCCAGGTCGATCGCGATTTTCGCATACTCGGAGTTTTTCGCAAACGATCCAGCATCTGCTCCGATACCCATACTGATTGTGACCGCCATCTCGTTTCCGATGTTGATGGTCTTGACGTCCTCGAGGATATCGAACTTTTTCTCTTTCAGTTCATTTAACGAACTCCGGCGCATGACCACGATGTATTTGTCGTTCTCATACCGCTTCACCAGTCCATCGAGATCGTTGAAATATTTGTTGATCTTTCGCTCGACCAGTGCGGTCAGAAGGGAACGGCGGACCTCCTCGACGCTCTCCAGCGCCTCGTCGTAGTTGTCCAGATACAGAAGACCGGTGACCATCGTTTCGTCCTCGAATTTCCGCATATACTCGCGGAGCTCCGTCTCATCGAACAGATACAGTGCCTGAATAAAATAGCCTTTGATATCTGTGTTGATCATCTCCGAATTCTGGATCAGCTCGTCGATGCAGACGCTTTTTACATGGGCACGGAAATTCTTTTCGCCGTAAGCCACGTTGATGTCGGTCTCCTCCTCATTTTTCGGCAGCCGCTCGACCGTCAGCTCCGGAAAAATGGTGGCGATACATTTATGATACTGTGTATCCTTCCCTGTGATTTTTGTAAACTCTTTGTTGACCCAGAGAAGTTTTCCCTGCGAATCCATAACGGCATAGGGCAGCGCCAGTTCCTGGATCAGATGCTTCTGAACCTGGCCGTATTCGGTCGCAAAGGTAATCAGCTCGTTGATCACCTGCGGACGCTGTCTGTAATAGAGAACTGCGGCTGCGATCACATAGACTGCAAAAAACAGCGTGAACCACATTCCTGCCATCACATCCACAAAATACATGCCGATATTCATCACAAGCATCAGGATGGACAAAATCAGCGGCCATCGAAGATAGCTCCGCAATTGGCCGCTCAACTTCATTTTGCTTTTCATTTCCTAACACCTTTCCAACGTTGCGTGTTGTATTTCGCTCCTGTCTTTCCGATTATACCACTTTGACCTGTACTTTGGCAACAAGATACTTCTGGATACAAAAAAGGTACCCGCCCTTTTCGGGCAGATACCTCCATTTATTTACCGATTCAAAATGAACGTTCGGACAGTGCTTAGCGCAAGTCAGAATCAATCATCTACGTACGGCATAATAGCCATATGTCTTGCTCTCTTAACGGCTACTGTTACTGCTCTCTGATGTTTTGCGCAGGTTCCAGTTACACGTCTCGGCAGGATTTTACCACGCTCGGATACATATTTTTTCAGTTTAGCTGCATCCTTGTAGCTGATCTCTTCTCCACCACAGAAAACACAAACTTTTCTTCTTCTGCGGGCCGGTCTTCTGGAAGCTGGTCTTTCACTATTATTATAAGCCATGATCAATCTCTCCTTTTCTATCAATTAAATGGCAATTCTTCGTCAATGCCATCGGGAATATTCATAAAACCATCGGCGCTGCCCAGGTCAGATGTATTCGCGGACGGAGCCGGATTGTTATGCTGCGGTGCGGAGTATCCTCCGTTGTTTCCACCTGCATTTTTGCTCTCTGCAAACTCCTGCTCTTCTACAACTACGTCTGTCGTGTAGACCTTCTGGCCTTCACGGTTGGTGTAGCTTCCGGTCTGAATGCGGCCGGTGATGGCGATCTTCGTTCCCTGACGCAGGTATTTCTCTGCAAATTCTGCCTGGCGGCCGAAAGCAACGCATCCGATAAAGTCTGCGGTTGCGGAATCGCCGTCTCTGCGGAATCTGCGGTCAACAGCCAGTGTATAACGGGCTACCGCTGTGGAGTTCTCTCCAGCAGAGTATCTGACATCGGGATCTCTGGTCAATCTTCCCATCAATATAACTTTATTCATTCGCTTACCTCTTAAGCTTCCTTTTTAACGACTAAGTATCTCAGTACGTTATCCATAATACGCATATGGCTCTCGATCTCTGCCGGAGCTGTTGCGTCTGCTTCAAACTGAATAAAGTAGTAATATGCTTCACGCATATGCTGAATTTCGTATGCAAGGCGTTTTTTGCCCCACTCTTCTACTTCGCCAACTGTTCCGCCGTAACGGGTTACATAACCTTTGGCTTTCTCAACTACAGCTGCGCGTTCCTCTTCTTCAAGTTTTGCATTCACAACCAGTGCTAATTCGTACTTGTTCATGCTTTACCTCCTTTTGGACTTTTTGGCACCCCATTTTCATTATGGGGAGCAAGGAATTATTTTTATACGTCACAATTTGTTATTTTAACATAAAAAAGGGCTTATAGCAAGCCCTTTTTCGCGTGTTTTCTTGTTTTTTTCACGATATTACGCATCTTTTTTTCGTAATCCGCGGGTGTTTTTCTCGACCAGCTTGCGTGCTACCATGATCTGGTGGCCGCAGCCGGTGCATTTGAGACGGAAATCTGCGCCGACACGCAGGATTTCCCACTCGCTGCTGCCGCACGGATGCGGCTTTTTCAGTTTTACAATATCGCCTACTTCGTAATGTTCTGCCATGTTTTTCCGCCTTATTTTTATATTTCCTGACACTTTCCGAGATTTTTTCTCAAGGTTCTCTCTGTATCATCAGAGCCGCACCTCCATTTTTCACAGCTCTGAAGTTTCACACCCGGATACTGCCGAGCACCTGTCCGATCGGCTGCTGGATCAGAAGATCTGCGTTGTTGTCCATCGGTGTTGCACCTTTATTAATCAGGACCAGTGCATCGCCCCGAAAATACTGGAGAAGACCTGCTGCCGGATACACAGCAAGCGACGTTCCGCCGACGATCAGAAGATCGGCGGCCGCAATCGCGCGGATCGCACCGTCGAGCACTTTCTCATTCAGACTCTCCTCGTAGAGTACGACATCCGGTTTGATCATGCCTCCGCATTTTTCACATCTTGGAACGCCGCTGCTCTTTCTCACCAGCTCTGTATCGCAGGCTGCCCCGCATTTCATGCAGTAATTGCGGTGTGTGCTTCCGTGCAGTTCATACACTACTTTACTTCCCGCCGCCTGATGCAGTCCGTCAATGTTCTGCGTCACAATCGCTTTTAATTTTCCCGCCGCTTCCAGCTCTGCAAGCTTTTTGTGCGCCGCATTCGGTTCTGCGCCGACCGGAAGCATTTTGTCGCGGTAAAAAGCATAAAACTTTTCCGGGTACCGCAGGAAATAGCTGTGGCTTAAAATTGTCTCCGGCGGAACGTCATACTTCTGATGATAAAGGCCATCCACGCTCCGGAAATCCGGAATCCCGCTCTCCGTGGACACGCCCGCGCCGCCGAAGAATACGATATTTTCATGCGTATCAATCAATCTCTGCAGTTCTTCGATTTTTCTTTCCTCTTCCATCTGTCATTCCTCCTCCTGACCAATCATTACCGGTTCCGCCGCACGCCCAGAACGACGAACCGTCCAGTCGTATCGCTCGCCGCACAGGTGGACAGCACAATAATATGGCTGTTTTCATCCATCTCCGGCTGCTCCACCGGGATCTCTGACCGCGCCGCCATGGTATTCAGATACTGTACAAACGCTTCACCCCCGCCGGAATACAGCGTGTAGACATCACTGTCTGCCTCCGTATAAAAGGCAGAAAAAATCTGGTACACATCGTTTGATTCCGGCGTCAGCATCCAGAAATAGACGCTGTCCCTATATTTTTCCTGCTCCTTCATCTGTTTCAATTTTCCGAACATGGAGAGATTCTTCATATTATGACCGTAAACGATTGTGTTTCCATCACTGAAATCACCCTGATTCTGGTAATCGAGGAAAATGGAACCCGCAAAGTTGCTCGTTCCCTCATACGTCGTATGAAGATACGCATCGTTGTCCGGCCCCTGTACGACCGGGTAACTGATGTCAAGAGCTTCGATATAAAGCCATCCCTTCACATCCGGGTTAATCGCTTTTAGGGATTCAAAATCGACGGCAAGCGGCGGTTCTGTCGGATACGACAGTGGTTCCGGCTCCGGTTCGGAAGGCTCCGCCGGTTTGGATTCCGCCTGCGGCTCCTCTGTTTTCTTTGGTGCCGGTGTCTCCGGTGTTTTTGTAATTTCCGTCGTATACTGCTGCAGATCCCGGTATTCATCCGTACCGGTCTTGTAATCCAGGTAAATGCCGATCAGCTTGTACCCGGAAAAGCAGAAAACAGCAAGTGCCGCTAAAAATACCAGAGTCCAAAGCGGATTGCCGCGTTTTTTCTGTTTCTTTTTCTGTTTTCCCATGCGTCTCCTTTATCACTTTTTTACTGTCTGCGCTGTTTTCCGGAAGCGCTCTGAATTTGTCTCAATTATAAGCGTGCCCCTTTCTTTTGTCAACTTATGCCCCCGGAAAAGGATTGCACCCGCCCCCATCTTATGATAGACTAAAAGTCGACTGACAAGTCACTTGTGAATACAGTAACACACCACATACATGAGGAGGAATTCCATATGCGAACAATCAAAAAAGTCGCCTCGCACATCTTCATTGATGGCTTCGGCGGCATGACGCAGGGTCTTTTTGCAACCCTGATTATCGGTACGATGATTCAGCAGATCGGTCTTCTGATCGGCGGTTCGACCGGAAATGTGATCTATCTGCTTGGAAAAGCTGCCGCAGCCCTGACAAGTGCCGGTATCGGTGTCGGCGTGGCAGTGAAATATGGGGAAAGCCCGCTTGTCACGGTTTCTGCAGCCGTCGCCGCCATGGTCGGCGGTTATGCCGGCAAGATCACCGGCGGCACATTCTTTGTGGACGGAAATGCCGTTCTGGCAGGACCTGGCGAACCGCTCGGCGCTTTCATCGCAGCTTTCGCAGGCATCACCTGCGGCCATCTGGTTTCCGGCAAGACCAAGGTTGATATCATCGTGACACCGGTCATCACCATCGGAGCCGGTTCCGTTGTCGGACTGCTCGTCGGACCGCCGATCTCCCAGATGATGACAGGCCTTGGAAGCATCATCAACTGGGCAACGGAACAGCGGCCGTTCATCATGGGCATCGTTGTTTCGGTCGTCATGGGTATGGTTCTGACACTGCCGATCAGCTCCGCTGCACTCGGCATCATTCTGAATCTTTCCGGTCTTGCCGCCGGTGCCGCAACGATCGGCTGCTGCTGCAACATGGTCGGATTCGCGGTTGCAAGTTATCGGGAAAACAAATTCGGCGGCCTTGTCGCACAGGGTCTTGGAACCTCGATGCTTCAGGTGCCGAACATCATGCGTCATCCGCTGATCTGGCTGCCCGTCATCTTCTCGAGTGCGATTTTAGGACCCGTCTCCACAATCCTCGCCAATATGCAGAATAATGCAACGGGAAGCGGCATGGGTTCCGCAGGTCTTGTCGGACAGATCACAACGTATCAGACGATGATCGCTTACGATGATCCGAAGCTCGTCATCATCAAAATCATTCTGCTCCACTTCGTGCTTCCGGCTGTGATCACCTTGTTCTTCTCAGAGGTATTCCGCAAGGCAAACCTGATCAAATCCGGCGATATGGCTTTGAATCTGTAATCTGTATTTTTAAAAGGGAATGGAACTGCGCATCCGGCAGCTCCATTCCCTTTTTTATCCACATTTCTCTTCTGATTTTTTCTGTTTTTACACCGTTTCTTCTGCGTTTTCCGCATTTTCCACTGCCGCGGCCGATTCAGCTTCCGCTGCCGCTTCTTCTGTCCCCGTTTCTTCCCCCGGCCGCACACGGTGTGCCTCTACCATTGGCTCAATGGTCTGTGCCATCAGCAGATGGATCATGTCAAGGCTCCGCTCGCGGAACCGCGACGGCAGAAGCGGTGCGATCGCCACATCCGTCACGAGGGATTCAAGGCCCTCGATAATCAGATCCTTGCCCGGCGTCTCATCCCACTCCAGTCTGATCCGCTCGAAATCACGCTGGAAAATGATTTTGACCCTCCGTCTTGCGGCCTCTTCCAGAAATGCAAACTCAAGCTTCAGCACCAGTTCGCCGTCTTCATTCTCCGCAAACTGTCCCGTCGTTCCGAGCAGATACGATTCCTCGTTTTCCACCCATTCTACAACTTTGGACCCCGTAAGACCGATCGCAATGCGCTGTGTTTTTTCTCCCTCGGTCAGCTCGACAAAGAAACGGCCTTTTTCATAGAAGAAACCGATGCGGCGGATGCCGTCGGAAAAGTTGTTGTGGAAGACCTGCAGCGTCAGCGGAAACATGCCGACATGCGTGTCCTCCATTTTATATTCTTTTCCGTGCAGAAGCTGCGCCATGTCGATCTGACGCGGTGTTCCGCTGTTCCGCGGCCCCGGTGTTCTCCGCTTCCAGCCGCCGCGCAGGATTCTTCCCGGTGTCTCTTTCGCGCCCTCCAGATCACGGCAGGTCTGCACCAGCTTCTGATATGCCATCGGGCTTTCCGCCTCGCCGGATTTCAGCTCTGCACCAAATTCCGCACCGAAATACTTCCGCACAATGTCAAGCATCTCACACGTCTGGAACAGCTCATTGCTGCCAGCATTCGTCACAATCACCACGCCGGTATCCGGATAACCGAGCACGTTCTGCCCCAGCATGCCATTGAACGCAAAGCTGCCCGGCCGCTCCTCCATCCAGACCTGGTAACCATAGCCATATTTTCCCATCTTTTCCGGCGGTGTCGCATGAACGGAGGTGGACGCTGCGACCCATTCCGCCGGGACGATCTGTTTTCCTTCGAATTTTCCGCCGTTCACGTACATCACCCCGAGCTTGGCCGCGTCCTCCGGGCACAGGAAGAGGCCCCAGCCGCCTTTCGTAATCCCTGCCGGGCAGCTCTCCCAGAAAACTTTCCGGATGCCGAGAGGCTCAAACAGACGCGGCCGCAGGTAATCTACCATTTTCATGCCGGTGCGCTCCTGTATGATTGCAGACAGCAGATACGTGTTCATACTGTTGTACTCAAACGCTTCGCCCGGTGTTCCCTTGACCGGCGCATTTAAGAAGCTGTCCACCCAGTCGTTGCCGGAAACAACGCCCATCTCGTTGAACTGTACGCCGCTCTTCATCGTCAGAAGATGCTTCACGGTCAGATTCGGGCGCAGGATCTTCTGCAGCAGACCGTTTCGTTTTTCAAAAATATCATAGACGTTCTCGTCCAGGGAAAGTTTTCCTTCACTGATCAGAAAACCAGCCGCCATGCCAGTGATGCTCTTACACATAGAATACGTCGCATGCCAGATGCCGCTGCGGTATGGGGCGAAATTGCATTCGCAGATGACATGTCCATTCCGCAGGACCAGCAGATGATGCATGTCCGTATGGCGCGCAGCGGCGAGCTCACGAAGCATCTGCGTCAGCTTTTCCGAGGAGATTCCCTCACTCTCCGGCGTCACACGCGGAAAATATGTCTCCGGAGATGCAAAATCCCCGAACGCTTCCTTCTGCGGCGCAAAGTCCGTCTTTCCCATATGTCCTGTCGTCCCACTCATAAATCCCCAGATCATTTCCATTGCGGTTAACTGTTCTTTCGCTACCATGTACGATGCCTCCTGTCTCATGCGGTTGGATTTCCCTGTTTTTCCAGTTTTCCTCATTATATCCAGATTCCTTGAAAATCGCAATGCTTCTTCTGATAAAAAAGAACCGACATAGAAATCTGTATTTCAATTTCTGCCGGTTCTTTTCCGTGTGTGATTTTTTTATTTTACTTTAGCTTACTCATTCCAGAGTTTCATACGCTCCTGATAATTCTGTGTGATAACTTTTTCTACATCTTCCAGTCCTGCGTCATTCATTTCGGAAATCATCTTGTCGTACTCTTCCATTGCCGCATCGTGGCTGTCTGCATTCACAATCTTCGGATATTCCTGATCGTAGATATCCTGGATTTTCTGCCATTTCAAGCCATCCGGAGTGCTTCCTGCCGGGGTAAGGCCTGCAAATTCTGCGGTATCCCATCTGTCGTTCTCACCAAAGTGATTCATAGCCACCTGCCGGGTCTCTTTTACTTTATACTGTGATACATCGTATGGAGTTCCGTCTGTACCATTTCCGTTCTTTACAAACCAGGTCCATTTGCGGACGCCGGTATCCAATTTTGTTTTGTCAAAATCCGTCTGGAATCCTTCAATCAGATCATCGTTCGGAACGTGTTTTCCATCTTCCATATTCCAGTTGGTTCCCTCAATACCCCACATCAGAAGATACTGTCCTTCTTCGCTTGCAAGGTAGTTGATCATCTTCATGGCTGCTTCCGGATTTTTACAATTCTTGGTGATCGCGATTGCATCCCAGCCAAGTGTACTTCTTCCGGAGTAAGTAGTTTCATCTGTACTGATTCCGTTTCCAAGGATTTTATAGGAATAGAATTTTGCATCTTCTCCTACAGAAGAAGCAAGTGCTGTATTTGCTGCATCGGTATCCCAGTAGGAAGCAAAGGTACTGAATACGTTGCCTGCAGACAGTTTCTGCGTCCACTGATTTTTCTTGTTGACAACCCACTCTTTGTCCAGAAGGCCTTCGGTATACAGTTCATTGGCAAAGGACATCATCTCTTTGAAGTTTGGTGCTTTGGCAACATGTTCCAGATTGTCCCCATCCTGATAATATGTTTTCAGACCATACATTCCTTTTAATGTTCCATCGTAGTTTTTGGATTCTGCATCAAAGGTAATGGCAATACTCTCTTTTCCGTCAATGGTCGGATGAAGTTCTTTGAATTTCTTACAAATGTCAATATACTCTTCCTGTGTAAATGGCTCATCGCTGTCTGCGCGGTCTTTTCCAACGATTTCGCACAGATAATCATAGCGCATCAGAACACCGGCTACCGGATCCGGATCTTCTCCGTACCAGTTATTCAGATAGTAATTTTTTCCATCGGTATAACGACTCTTGTTTAAGGTTTCCCCGTACATCTCTTTTACATCCGGGCCGTACTCATCGATCAGATCATTCAACGGAAGCAGTGCGCCTGCCTCAATGTAACGGTTTACAATATCATTTCCACGATCCATCAGGACGATATCCGGGTAATTCTGACCGGTCAGCATCAGGTTCAATTTTTCCAGCGGATCTCCGGTTGGATTTTCTACCTGAATTTTGACACCTGTTTTTTCCTCAATTGCTTTTGCAACTGGATCATCAAAGGTATTGCTTCCGGAGTTTTTGTCAAAGATAGAAATCGTAACTCCGTCTGTTGATACCTCGCCCGATGCAGATGATGCACTGCCGGATGCAGTACTTGATGATGTACTGCCATTTGATCCGCATCCTGCAAGCATTCCCGCTGCCATCAGGACACTCATCGCCATTGCGATACTTTTTTTGAACTTCATTTTCTTTTCCTCCTTCTATCATCAGCTCTTTACAGATCCGAGCATGATTCCTTTAACAAAATATTTCTGAATAAACGGATAAACCATGATAATCGGAATGGTCGCAATCATCGTAGCAGCCATTCGAATGCTGTCCGGTGTAATGGTCTGTGACGCCTGATTTGCCGCCTGGTTCGCTGATGAAGTCTGATACTGATTCAGAATTTCAACCAAAATGGACTGCATTGTTTTTAAAGACTGTGCATTCGTAAACAAATATGCATCGAACCAAGAATTCCAATGTGTAATTGCAACAAACAGTGCAATGGTCATAATAATCGGCTTGGACAATGGAATTACCATTTTAAAGAAAACTGTCAGATCATTTGCTCCGTCAATTTTCGCCGATTCAAAAATCTCTGCCGGCATTCCCTCTATATAATTCTTTACCAGAATCATATTATAAACACTTACCAGGTTCGGGAAAATAAATACAATGAAATTATTCAGCATTCCAAGGCTCTTTAATACCATATAATACGGAACCATTCCGCCGCCAAAATACATGGTGAAGATAAAGAACAGGTTCAGCTGTTTCCGGAACAGCAGCTCTTTTCTGGAAAGCACATAGGCAAGTGCTGTCGTGACAAGGACCGCCAGCGGTGTACCAATTGCAGTACGAAGTACAGTGATCAGAATGCCATGCAAAAATGTGGCACGTCCCAGAATATCTTTATAACTTGCCAGACTCAGTTTTCTCGGCAGAAAGTAGAGCCCGCCGCGCAGTGCATCGGTTGCATCGTTAATGGATACCACAAAAATGTTCCAGAACGGATACACACAGATCACAGTAACTAACACCAGAAAAACCACTTTGAAAATATCAAGAAACCAGTCACTGGCACAACGTTTTCTTTTGATTTTAATTGCTTTTTCTCTCATTTTCCTTCCTCCTAAAACAGTGCCGTATTATCATCACTGAATTTCTTCGAAAGTGCATTTGCACTGATGACCAGAATGAAGGAGACTGCGGATTTAAAGAATCCTACTGCAGTACCGTAAGAATACATTCCGTTTTTCAAACCATAGCGGTATGCATACGTATCAAGTACATCAGAATAATTTAAAATAGCATCATTAGACATCAACAGCTGCTGCTCATATCCTGTATTCAGAACACCTCCGATTGCCAGAATCAGAAGAATCATAATGGTCGGCTTTAATGCCGGAAGTGTGATATGCAGAATCTTCTGCATTCTCGTCGCACCATCCACATCCGCTGCTTCATACATATCCTGGCTGATGCCGGAGATTGCCGCCATATAGATAATCGCATTGTATCCAAGTACCTTCCACGCATTTGCGATCGCGATGATCCACCAGAAATATGGTCCTTTCTGGAAAAACAGAATCGACTCATCGGTTAATCCGAAGAATTTTAACAGATTGTTGATGACGCCGTCTGAAGAAAGGAATGTAAGGAAAATGTTTGCCGCAATAACCCAGGAAATAAAATAGGGAATATAAGATGCGGTCTGTACAAATTTCTTTGCCTTCTGGTTTCGAACTTCATTCAGGCAAAGCGCCAGAATGATTGGCAGCGGGAATGAGAATAACAGTGTCAGTAAGCTGGTTGCCAGTGTGTTTCTCATGATTTTTGTGAAATCTGTGGAAAAGAAATACTTGAACCAGTCAAGACCGACAAACTGCGAATTCGCCATATCCGCAAAATAGCCGCTACCCTGCGGCGTGTAGTTGATGAAGGACATATACAGTCCTGTCATTGGTGCATAGCAGATCAGAATGACCCATACCAACGATGGAATCAGCAGTAAAAACAGATATTTCTGTTTCCAGAACCGTTCCGCGAGGCTTTTTTTGTGCTTTGCATGCACGTTTTCTTTTTTCATGCCTTCTCCTTCTTTCTTCTTTTTGTTCATCTTGTACACTCTTGCTGTCTATGTTTCCATTCTAATGGATAGTCTGTCCTGCAACAATCTCACTTTTTTATGATTTCTATCTCGATTTAACGGAGTTTTATAATTCTCTTTTTTATTCTGTTGTTTTCTTACGATTTCTGTCAATATCTAACGAAACAGAAACCGGCTGACGGGCAAAATCACCTTTATCAGCCGGTTTCTGTTTCCTTTTCTATGCAAACAATACGAAGTTATTTCTGCTTTGTTGATTTTTTATTCGTTTACTGGAATTCTGACAGAAACTGTCGTTCCATATCCTTCCTGGCTTTCTATTCGGACACCATAATTCTCTCCATAAGCCAGACGAACCCTGTTTGCAACATTTCTCAGTCCATATCCTTCCTCTGAGCGCCGCAGAGAACTTCGCAGTTTAATCAGTTTTTCCGCCTCGATTCCACATCCATCATCTGTCACCTGGAATACCACATCCCTTTCTTCTTTTTGAATTCTGACCGCAATGTGGAGAACTTCTTCCTCTTTTCTCGCATGGTGAATGGCATTTTCAACCAGCGGCTGCAGAAGAAGTTTAATGGTTCGATATGTCAGTACTTCTCTTGCAATCTCATACTCCACCTGTACGCTGTCCCGAAAACGCATCTGCTGGATTTTCAGATAGCTCTGCAGCAGTTCCACTTCTTCCTGGATGGAAAGCACCTGTTTTCCCTTATTCAGGGAAATCCGGTAGAAGCTGGACAAATTTTTGACCGCCTGCATCGTCTGTTTTCCACCTTCCCGCATCGCCAGTGCTGAAATAACCGCAAGTGCATTGTAAAGAAAGTGCGGATTGATCTGTTCCTGCAGCAAATTCAGTTCGCTCGTCTGAATCCGGATTTTCTTTTCGTAATTTTCCCGAATTAGCTCCTGAATCTGATCACTGAGCTGATTAAACGCCAGCCCGATCTGTCCGATCTCGTCTTCTCCCATATTTTCCAGACGGTAATCAAATTCTCCCTGTCCCATCCGTTTTGCTGCATACACCACTTTCTGCACCCGCGCGGAAATCCATCTTGTGTAACAGATAATGCAGAGAAATACCATAGCCGCGCTGCAGAGGATCAGGAACATCATCCTTCTTGAAACAGCTTTTGCGTCTTTTAAAACCGTCTCCTTATCCGAAATCACAAGAATTTTTGTTCCGAAAACTCCGCTCTGGATATTTCCGATTTTTGAAATGCCGTCACGCTCAAACTCAATCTGCGCTTTCTGCTCCAGATCCTCTTCCGGCATTCTGGTCCGGATCGGAAGGCCTGCCATTTCCGGTTCGGAAGCAGCCAGAATATATCCTTTTTGATCCACCAGATAAATTTCATCGGTGGAATTTATTGTTTCGAGGAGGGGCTGTATCTGCTGATTTTCAATCTGTAACGACAGTACGCCCTTCATCCCGCCCTGTGGATAAAAATTCATCAGACGATTCATATGAAATGCTTTTCCGTCTCCAGATGTCCCACAGAATACCGTTTCCCCTATCGCATCAAATGTCAGCACACATTCCCTCCGATCTAGATCCTGCATGGAATAAAAATAATAATTATCCTGCGGAAGCGTTTCATTGTTGCTGTAAAAACAGATTTTGTAAATTCCTGCATTCATCAGACAGATTTCGCTGAGCTTCTTATCAATATAGTAAAACATATCTTCATAAGAATCGTTGCTGTAATCCTGAAACAAATATCCGCTCAGCATCTGATCCACATACAGCACATCCAGAATTGTTTCGTAAGGCTCGACCATCGTAGAAAAATTTTTTTCAATTCGTTCTGCTTCCTGTTCTGCACTCTGATATGCTTCAGTAAGAAGCACATTCCTTGTTTTTCCATAACTGTACCAGGTAACACACAGCATTGGAATCAGTGCCAGTACCAGATAGCCGATCACCAGTTTAAACTGAAAACTCCGATTTTTATACCATTTTACGATATTCATTTGGTGTCACTCCAAATCTTTTCTGAAAAACAACGCCAAAGTAAGAAACATTTTCATATCCAACCGCCAGACTCACTTCCCGTACTTTATTTTTCTTATTCTTTAACAGTTCCGCCGCCCTCTGCAGACGCATTTCCGTATTGTATTCCAAAATCGTTTTTCCTGTTGCCTCTTTAAACAGGCTCCTCAGATAATTCGGAGACAAACCGACCTCCGTAGCCAGCTTCTCGATATCTGCGCTTTCCGAGCAGTGCTCCTGAAGATATGTTTTTACCTGATAAACGGCATAGTAATTTGGATTTTGATTCTGTTCTTCAAAAAATGCCAACATCCGTTCCAGATACTGCTTCATCTTTTCCCGCATCTGATAACTGTTGTTTGCTTCAAAAATTTCATTTTCTCTCAAAATTTTTTCTGCTTCCATCCAGTTTTCCAGCAGTTCATCGCTCAAAACAAGACGGTTCCATAGATACATATAGAGATTGTAAACTTCTCCCGCAAATGTTTTCGGCGCAAGCCCCTTTAGCTGTTGAAAATAATCTTTCATGGTCTGCAGCGTTTCCTGCTTTTTCCCGTTGCTGACCAGACGACAGATTTCTTCTCTCCGCTCCTTCTGTTCCCGGAAATGATATGCTTTTTCCTCTTCCGTTTCTTTTTCATCTGCACAGAAAAGTTCCGGTGGATCCATATGAAATGCCAGAACACAACAGTTCCGAAGTTTTTCCGCCTTTTCGTACAGGCAGTCAGCTGTCCATGCTCCACTGCACCATCCAACGGCTCTCGGTGTGTCTTCTTTCAAATCATTCCAGATCTGAAATGCCGTATCTTTCACCGACAGATACCCCGCCAGCAGCAGCATACTGATCCGTTCCGTTTTGCTGATGTAACGGATGCCCTTGTATTTTTCCTGAATTTGGCTACAGATGTTTTCTTCCGTTTTTCCATAAACCGCTATGATTCCAAACCTGCACTCTTCCAGTTCTTCTCCAAATACACCACGGAAATTTTTCCGTAAAAGCTCTGTTTCCTGTTTTTCCCGCAAAGCCATTTCCAGCAACTGCTTCGCCGCCGTTTTCCGCGACCAGTCTGCTATCTCTCTTTTCTCCAGTTCACTTCTCACTTTTTTCAGACATGCTTCTACTTCTTCAATCGTAAATGGCTTTAAAAGGTAATCCACGGCATTCACCTGAAAAGCGGAATGGATATAGGAAAAATCATCATATCCTGTCAGAAAAACAATTTTGCATGGATATCCCCGGCGTACGATCGTCTCTGCCAGTTCAATTCCACTCATTCCTGGCATCTGAATATCCGTAATCACAATATCTGCCATATTTTCTTCCAGGCACTCCAGTGCCCTTCTGCCATTGCGCGCGGTAAATACCCTGGAAATCCCGTTCTTTTTCCAGTCAATATAATCCCGCAATGTCTCCAGTTCAATTTCTTCATCTTCTACAAGAAGAACGCGATACATTTTTTCCCTCCTGTTTCCAGTTGCTCCTGCAGTTTTCTTCTTCTTCTTCTTCTGCTGCTTTTCATTTCTGTCTTTTTACTGCAGAAGTTCAATCATATACGCCTCATACGGCTGTAACTTCCACACTTCTTTTGTGAGGCTTTCTGTATCATTATGAATCAGAACCGTTCCTTTTGTCAAATCATATCGGGCTTTCATCTCTGCCGCGGTATCCCGGAAATTGCAGAGCACAATCAGCTTTTTCTCTCCCAGATTTCTCTCATAAGCAAAAATATCCGGATTTTCTTCCTCAATCAGACGGAAATCCCCATAAACAAGAGTGTCATTTTTCCTACGCAGCGCAATTAGTTTTTGATAGAAATAGAAGAGGGAATCCGGATTTTTTCTGCTGTTTTCCACATTGATCTCCGCGTAATTCTGATTTTCCGCCATCCACGGTGTTCCCGCTGTAAATCCGGCGTGTTTTTCCGCATTCCACTGCATTGGCGTCCGCGCATGGTCCCGGCTGTTCCGTGCAAGATAGGTACGAATTTTTTCTTCCTCCCAGCCTTCTTTTTTACGGTCTTCGGCAAAATTTACAGACTCGATATCCTGATAGTCCTCGATCCGAAGCCCTGACACATTTGTCATACCGATTTCTTCCCCCTGGTAAATATAAGGAGTTCCTTTCATCCCATGGAGAAGGACAGCCAACATTTTTGCTGATTTTTCCCGATACGGTTCCCTGTCATTTCCAAAGCGCGATACGACACGCGGAAAATCATGGTTTCCCCAGAACAGGCTGTTCCATCCTTTTTCTTCCAGTCCCGTCTGCCATTTTTCAAAGAGCTGCTTCAGTTGCGGCAGCGTATACGGTTTCGGATCCCAGTTTCCACTTCGGATGCCGTCGATTCCCATCAGTTCAAATTGAAAAATCATACTGAGCTCCTGGCTTTCCGGATCAGAATACTGCTGTGCCATTTCTACCGTAGCACCTCCGGTTTCCCCCACTGTCAGGATCTGTTCTGATTTTCCATACGTATTCTGATTCATTTCCATTAAGTATGTATGAATCTGCTCCGAATGAGTATCATTTCCTCCATGTCCATCTTTTACAATATTGTCAATTGCATCCAGCCGGAAACCACGGATCCCTTTATCCATCCAGAACTGGATCATCCGGTACAGCTCTTTCCGAAGCGACGGATTTTTCCAGTTCAGATCCGGCTGCATTACACTGAAACTGTGATAATAATATTCCTGAACCTCCGGCACCCATTCCCAGGTGCTTCCTCCAAAGAATGCTCCGCCGCCTTCTGGCGGCTGCTCCTTCGTTCCTTCCTTCCAGATGTAAAAATCATGGTATTTACTGTTTCGATCCTTTCTGGCTTCCAGGAACCATGGGTGCAGATGGGAACTATGATTTAAAACAAGATCCATCATGACCACAATTTCCCGCTTTTCACAGGCTGCGATCAGTTCTTCCAGCTCTTCCATTGTGCCCGCTTCTTCCATTACTTTATAATAGTCACTGACATCATATCCATTGTCGTAATTAGGAGAATCGTTAAAAGGCGAAAGCCAGATGGCTCCAACACCAAGCTCCTGCAGATAGTCCAGCTTCTGCAGAATCCCTCCAAAATCGCCGATGCCGTCTCCGTTGCTGTCACAGAAGCTTCTGGTGTAAATCTGATATACGGTTAAGCTATGCCACCACTCTCTTTTCATTTTCTGTCCTCTCTTTCTTTTTTCCTATAAGAGCAGTATAATGATATTATCTTATATTTTCTAACTTAATTTTCGTATTTAATGAAAGGATTTTGACTTTTATGAAAAAAGAACGTTCAAAAGAGCTCTTTTCTCCTGAATCTTGTTCCCCTGTTCTTTCTGGCGGAATCCGGGATTTTACCGTGCATGGAACCGAACCTGTTCCGCTCCATATCTATCATCAGGATTATGCGCATGGCGGGCTCTCTGTTCCTTTTCACTGGCATAAAGAATTAGAATGGATCTGGGTTGAAAAAGGTACTCTCACTCTGACACTGAAAACTGAAACCCGGACAATTTCCGAAGGTACTTTTCTTTTCATCAACAGTCACGAACTGCATCAGCTCTGCAGCATTGGAACTACCCCTTCGGTTCACCATGCCCTTGTATTTCTTCCAGAAATTCTCTCATGTGCCTATCTGGATTCCTGTGAAGCAGACTGGATTCGTCCGCTGCTCTCTCATCAACTGCTTCTTCCGGCTTTTCCATTGGAAGAGCTTTCTGCTGCTGAAGCCTCCTCTCAGACACAGAAAACATTTGTACTGACATTATCTGAGCTTTTCCAGGAAATCCTGTATGCATACGATACCAAACCCATCGGCTGGTTTCTTCTGATCAAAAGTGACATGTATCGGATTCTTGCACTTCTGGCGCAATACCAGCTTTTTCTTCATCCGGAACCCCTCTGCACTCGTAAAAAAGAAAGATCTGATCAGTGTAAAAAACTCTTACGTTATATTCAGGATAACTATGATTCCAAAATCCGTCTTTCAGATCTTGCTGCTATACTCAATATGAATCCACAATATTTTTGTCGTTTCTTCAAAACGCACTTTCACACAACGCCTATTTCCTATATCAACCAGTACCGCGTAACCCAAGCCGCAGATCTTCTTACCGGCAGCTCGCTTTCTATCTTGGAAATTGCTCTGGATACCGGATTTGAAAGCCCCAGCTATTTTGCCAGCATTTTCCGCCGGACTTTTGGTATGTCACCGGAAGAATATCGAAAAGCCATGCCCTGACCCGGCAAATTTTTCTGTTCCCTTTTTATATCTACGCAAAGATAAATCACTTTCTTATACAGCGAAACATCAAATTTTTTCCTTCTGAATGCACGACAACACAAATCTCAAAAATTTTTGATTTTTTTTCAAAAAACACTTGCCAAACTCGTTTTCTTATGATAATATACTACTTGTCGCTGAGCAAAAATCACGGCAGACAAATCAAAAACTTCGGCTCCGTGGTCAAGCGGTTAAGACATCGCCCTTTCACGGCGGTAACACGGGTTCGATTCCCGTCGGAGTCATATGGCGTCGTAGCCAAGTGGTAAGGCAATGGTCTGCAACACCAGTATCCACCGGTTCAAATCCGGTCGACGCCTCTATTTTCCCGGAAACAGATAGTTTCCGGGATTTTTCTTTTTCAAAATTATTTCAAAAAAGCTGCCGGTTCTGTTTGCTTCGGCAGCTTTTTTGAAAATATCATTCTTTTTTAATTTTCTTTTTCTTTCACATAGTCTTCGTACACATACGCCGTTTTTCCCTCATACGAAATCTTGTACCATCCGTTCTCTTTTCCGAGCATTTCCACTTCTTCCCCTGTCGTCAGAGCTCCGATAACCTGGCTTGTGCTGACGTTGGGTTCTGTACGTACATTGACCGGTGAGATACAGGTGACGGTTTTCTTACCCTTCTGCTTTTTCACGCCATCCGAATTATTTTCTGCTTCCAGCGCTCTTTTCTGCTCCTGGCAGGCCGTCTGAAATGTTTCTGTCAGCAGCTCATTGTCCGGGAACTGCAGAGACTCCAGTATTTCCGGCACGATTTGCTGTGTATCGTTGCTGCCGCTTCCTTTTTTCCATATGATCTGATACCCTTCATTCTCCGTTTTCACCCCGCAGAAAAATGCAATCGGAATCTGCAGGGAATTTTTTACCTGGAAACGATAAAAGGAACTCTCGTTATCTTTTCCTTCGTTAGCTGTTTTCACCATAAAATCGCTGATGCTGTTTTCCCCTGTTATTTCATTCGGGTAGAGCAAATTTTCAGCGCTCTCTTCGTCCTCCGGAAAATCCATAAGCGCTACTTTTGCCATTCCTTCCCGATACGATATCTCAAGACTTTCCCCATCTTCCGATATGAAACTACATTGGATTTTCTCATCTCTCATTACATTCCAGCCTTCTGGAAGTGTGATTATAATATTCTGGTATGTAGAAAGAAACTCTTTTTCACCATCTTCTGACTTATCCTGGACATTGGATGCTCTTTCGGAGACAGCCGATGAATTCTCCTTTTCCACCTGCTGGTTGCCACATCCCATTACCACAATAGTTGTCATCAGAAGAACAGCTAAACAGTTTTTTCTGTTTCTCATGTACAATTTCCTTTCTTGACAGTTCCGTCTTTATTTTCTGTCAGAAAATTTCTTTTGCTTATTGTATCACAACTATTTTTGCACTGTAAAGAGTGCGTTCCTTCCCTCCTGCTTTGATTTTCTTTATGCAAAAAAATCTCCAACCAGATTGAGGTTCCCTCCCCCTCAAATCCAGTTGAAGATTTTTCTTATCTTTTTTATTTTACTTCTGTAAATTCGACCCGGATACTCTCATACTCTCCCAGCACCTGATGCAGGGTCAGCCCCGCACGGTTCCAGGTACGGCCAAGGCGGACTTCCTGGTCCAGGCTGCAGCGGTACAGCTTATCCTCTGCCAGTCCGCACACTTTCGTGTGAACCGGAAGCATATTTCCTTCTGCGTCGGTTTTTACGATCGTGAGCAGTGCACGGCTCTGATCTTTTGCCACAAACTCCCATGCCATGAAATCCTGTTTTTTCAGTCCGGTCAGACGGTAATACAGGCCTTCGTGTGTGAGCTCGTAATATTCATGCATCGCAGCAACCTGCTCTTTTACCATCTCTTTTTCTTCCTCTGAAATCTTATTCAGATCCATCTCATATCCAAAGCTTCCTGCCAGTGCCACATCGCCTCTTGTCCGGAACGGTGTCACACGGCCGGTCTGATGGTTCGGGCATACAGAAACGTGGGAACCAACGGTGCTGATCGGATAGAAGAACGAGCTTCCGTACTGGATGGAAAGACGGTTGATCGCATCGGTATTATCACTGCACCAGATCTGCGGGGAGTAATACATCATACCGGCATCATATCGTCCGCCTCCTCCGCTGCAGCCCTCGAGCAGCAGATCCGGGCATGCGGCAAGGAAACGCTCGAGCAGATCATAAACGCCGAGTACGTAGCGGTGATACAGCTCCCCGTTTCTGTTCTGAGCTGCCACATGGCTGTAAACATCGCAGACGCTGCGGTTCATATCCCATTTGACATAATCAATCTTTGCATCATGAACGATGGTTGTCAGACGCTCCAGCAGATACTCGCGCACATCCTCACGCGTCATATCAAGTACAAGCTGATTTCTGCTGTGGTTCGGCACACGGCCAGGAATTGCAAATGCCCAATCCGGATGTGCACGGTAAAGATCACTGTCCTCGGAAATCATCTCCGGCTCAAACCAGAGACCGAATTTCATGCCCATCTTGTGAATTTTTTCTGCAAGCTGCGCCATGGAGCCGTTCATCTTTTTCTCGTTAACGAACCAGTCACCGAGACCACTGTTATCATCCTCTCGTTTTCCAAACCAGCCATCGTCAAGCACCAGCATCTCAATGCCAAGCTTTTGCGCCTGTTCTGCAATTTTCAGGATTTTTTCTTCGTTGAAATTAAAATAGGTTGCTTCCCAGTTGTTGATCAAAATCGGTCGTTTGGCATGCTTGTATGCGCCACGGCAGATATGCTCGCGGATGATCTCATGATACTGCTGTGACAGTTTGGTAAGGCCGGTTCCGGAATAGCTTAAGATTGCCTGCGGGGTATCGAACGCCTCTCCTTTTTCCAGATGGAAGCAGAAATTGGTCGGATGAATACCCATCTGAAAACGAGTCTGGTTTTTCTGATCCTTCTGTGCTGCCGCAACGAAGTTTCCGCTGTAAACGAGGCATGCGCCGATGCAGGAACCGTGTGTCTCACCCGCACCCTCCTCGCAGAGGATCACAGCCGGATTGTAATGATGGCTCGATGTACCACGGGTGCTTCCGATCTCGACTTTTGCATGCTGCACCGGAATCCGCTCCGCCGTACGCTCCATCGCATGACGACCTGAGAAATAGATCATCTCATAATTTTCATACATCAGATCCATGCTGAATGACAGCATTTTTTCCAGCTCAATCGCCGTTTCTCCGTGATTTTCGAGTCTTGCCGCTCTCGTAATCACATTTTCCTTTTCAAATACACCGTAAAACAGCTTCAGAACAATATCGGAAGCCTTCTCCGTCATTGTAATAACAAGAGTCTCACCTTTTTCTTCCTCTGTATCGTACAGCGCCGGCATTCCCGGAATAGCATAGGAATGATCCAGAATTTCGAACGAATCGAAACGAAAATCTGCTGCAAAGCTGCCGTCCGCGTGGCGGATCTCAATCATATCATCACGGAAATCACCGACACCACTTCCCGGAATTTCCTGCGGAAGTGTATCAAGAGAATATTTCCGGTTAGGGCCTGCTTCCTCCGGATTTCCTGCAAATCCCATATCCGTACAGAAAATCAGACCGGAAAGATTTTCCTCACCGATTTTTTCTCCATAGTAGAGATGCAGAAGCACATTTTTGTCATCTGCGAACATCTGGTAACTGCTGTCTTTTGTCTGGAGGGTAAATAACCGTCCATTTTCACTTACTTTGATTGCCATGGTTTTTTCTCCTTTATCTTATCGCATTTTTTCGGGCTGCTCACACCAAAATCACTTTCTTACATACCCGAACAGCAAGTGTTCCGGTGCTGTGTGAACCGCAACGGCTGCTACTCCGGGCCTTTGATTTCCTACAGCGGCTTGCAGTATCCTGCAAAACACGATATAATTTTACTGATATTTCGGAATCTCATCCTTTGTGACATTCCAGCTTTTCTGATGATTCATTTTGTGAGGTATACTTATGGAAACTTCCTGGACACTTCCCGTCCCAAAGCATAAATTTTCGGATCTTTATCTCTGCTTCTGCGGCTACGAAGCCTGCCAGCCGTTCCACAGCTACGGCCCGGCTGTCCGCCCCAATTACGTGATCCACTATATTATTTCCGGGAAAGGCATTTTTACCATCGGAAACCGCACTTACCGCTTAACCGCCGGACAGGGCTTTTTCCTGATGCCAAATGTCCGCACCTACTATGAAGCTGATGCGGATGATCCCTGGACCTATCTCTGGATCGGTTTTGACGGCGAAAAAGCTGCCTCTTATGTACAGGAACTCGGTCTTTCCGAGGAGCACCCTGTCTACCAGTGCAACTTTTCCGGTGAACTGCAGTCCCTCCTGTTTCAGATGCAGAAGCACAATACCTATGACACCTCTGACCAGTATCTTCTGGAAGGCTGTCTATACCAGTTTTTCTCAATTCTTTCCCGCGAAATCACGCTTGCCGACCCTTTTGCACGGGAGAGTGGCAATCTTTACGTGGAAAAAGCCGTTGAGTTTATCCGAAATAATTATTCCAATGAAATCCTTGTCTCGGATATTGCCAGATATGTCTGCATCAACCGAAGTTACCTTTATACCCTGTTTCAAAAATATCTCCATACCTCACCGCAGGACTATCTTTCTTCCTGCCGGATCACGCGTGCGCTCGAGCTTTTATCGTATACGGATCTCTCCATCGAAACGGTCGCTTTTTCCTGTGGTTACCGGAATGCCGAAGTTTTTACCAAAGCCTTCCGCCAGAAGCAGGGCATGACGCCAAGCGCCTATCGGAAAAAGTTCCGCCTGGACACGACTCCGGACTCTGCACATGTTCCGTGATCTGTCTGATTTTATTATAACGAAATCTTTTTTCCATGAACAGGAAGAAATGTTATGGAAAACCGTCAAAATGTTAGATGGCATTTCTTAATGGCTACAGACAGCAAAAAAGCGATACAGCTATGATTTCTCATTTCTGTATCGCTTCTTCATCTTAGCTCCCCGAGTTGGGCTCGAACCAACAACCCTTCGGTTAACAGCCGAATGCTCTACCATTGAGCTATCGAGGAATACCTCAGGAATCTTTTCCTAACAATCGTTACTATAACACAATCTTTTTCGAAAAACAAGTATTTTGCGGAAAATAATTACAAAAAGCCACCGGATTTCTCCGATGGCCTTTCCGATATACCTTCAAAACCGCATACACTACACATCTATCATTCCATTTCTGTGAACACAACCATTCAGGTCAAGCCCTCGACCGATTAGTAACAGTCAGCTCCATGCCTTACGGCACT
>OHFN01000094.1_pt1 | contig 77179 bp, 58 predicted proteins | sample 1567571 | NCBI WGS metagenome assembly OHFN01 (sample SAMEA3879533, study PRJEB24766) | human gut metagenome | biome: human-associated habitat; feature: feces | place: USA | collected 1985/1987
ATTTAATTTTTAACCGACTAGTGACCAAAAAATTTTTAGTGGACACTAGTGATTTATTTTGATTAAAAAATAATCTTCTTAACTACAACCTCTTCACGAGTAGTCACTTTTATCATAAGAACACCATGAGGATAATCGTCTAATGGCAACGTCAGATTTTCACCGTGCCCATAAATGGTTTTCACTACACGACCGTTTACATCCAAAACCGATACCGCAGCCGGAATTCCTCCAGTAACAATACAATAACCGGTAGCTTCTTTGTAGATTTCAATTTTCTCTTTTGAAGATATAACTTCCAATCCGGTAGCTTTATTGGTCAGTAATACTCTGTAAGTCTCTCCGTTGCCCGATTCGGAATAAGTCACTGTAGTGACTCCGTTTTCACTGGTTACTTTGACAGGGCTATCTACGTCGGTATTCCTATACTCTCCATCAATGCGGAAAGATATTTCAGAAATACGTCCCGGCATGTTCACCATTGCATCTGTAAGTGCATTGTTATTGGATGCACTCTCTCTATCCATATCCGGATTGGTGAAAGCAACATCCAGCATTCCGTTGTCCTCTTTCAGCACAATCATCATCGGTTTATTTACATAACGAATGTGCTTACACCCCGTGACATCTCCTTTTTTGAAGATAGATGCCATAAGGACTTTTTGTTGCCTGTGCCACAACACATGGCCTTCTTCATTTTGTTTCAGCACTTCAAAAGGAGAATTATTCCTATAAACGTCCGATTGTCCTTCTTCCGGTTTGATGAGCCAGGTGTAAGCATAAAGCGCATTGCTAGCTCCTTTTCCATGATTGATATATCCCAAATCGAACTTTTCGTTTTCTGACAGTGACAGGTTTCCCTGGTGAATCAGAAACAGATTTCCCCAATTATCATACACGGTCTTTTCATCCGGTCGCTGTACTGCCTTGCTATTCTCTCCTTTCAGATTCTGATAGAGAGTGGTGTGCACTTCTACATCTGCCGATCCCGACTTGATGCCACTGCCCATGCAATAAACCACATTGCCAAAAACAAAGAAAGATTTATCTGCGTAGAACGTCTTGTCAATGGCATTGTCATGCATCCGGTTGGTAAACAGACTCGTATTTTTATCGAAAGCAATCCCTCCGAGGAAACTCTGATCTGAGAAATTACGATGTTTATCTCCCACCGTACTAAAGTGTAATTCATTATCAGATAGCTGCTTTGCAGTTGTTCCGGGGAGATGTGTCCAATCCCATTCTTTGGGGCGTAAAGTCGATTGACCGTTTTGCAGATCGGTATATTCCACATGTCCGTAACTCAGATACCGTCCATATACATTCTCTGAGTTGGAACTCTCATAATCCCAGATATATTTGCTGAACCCTTTTATAGTAAACATCCACTCCGGCTGGCGATATACCAATAGCCCTGAATAAGGCATGAACTTAGTACCTGCAAGATTCGTTTCAGCATCCCCTCCTTTAGATGCAGCATCCAGAAGCAATTCCACTTCACCCAAACTTCTTGTATAACAAATATCTACGGCTGTTTTTGCCAAATAAGCACTTACCAAACTATGTTCAGGCTTCCACAAACGCAGGAAAGCAGCCTGAAGTTCAGTATCCAACTCTCCGGAAGACATCACCAGATAAGCATATGCCGGTATCAGCGTATGAAGTACCTCAGCCCCTTCGGGAAAACGTCCGCAAGTACTACCGGGCACAGCATATTCACCACAGAAGAAACGATAAGAAAGCAATGCATTCCTGAGAATATCGTAGATCTCATTATCCAGTTGAAAAGGCGTATCATGAAGCAGATAGTAGAGCATAGAAGCCACATAAACTACTTGAGGATAATAAGCACTCAGATATGTTCCACGGTGATGATAACCAGAACCATCAGGCTTGAATGAACCGGCAAATCCGGGAGCATAAGAAAAAGCATTATTCAGATATTTACAATAAGACTCCATAGAAGCAATCTGTTGATGCTTGTCAGTCATCATTAAGATAGCATGTAGTTTGGGTACAGCAAGTGAACGGATATAGTCGGCCAATTCTCCCGGTGTCTCCGGTACAATAAATGCATCTCCCAAACGGGTATACCAATGCTGAGCTTCGGTTATATGTTTACTCTCCTCTTCCGAAAGTTGATCACGCAACAAAAACACGGAATGATAAAAGCCACTGCTACGTAGCATTTCGAGATACAACGTCCCCAAAGCACTCCCATCAGCCCAACCTTGATCGTAATACCATTCATAAATCTTTTTTGCTTTATCCAAACTGGCAGAGTTATTATTAATACGATAATCAAATGCCAGTTGGAGTAAGCATGACTCATTGATATTCTTAAATGTTTTCAGTTTCACTCCATCCACCGACTTCCCATCAAATCCTAATGAAAATAACCCGGATTTATCAACCGTTCCATTCTCATCAATAGTGGGAGCATTACGCCGTCCGGTGCTCATCCAACTATTGACAGCTGTTTTACGTTTTTTATATATATCATTCGAAGTATATCTCCCTGTTCCTAAATACCAATTTTCCAATCTTTTACTTATTACCCTAATCGCCTCCTCCTGTTCGTCAGTCACCCCAACAGAAGAAGGAACTGAAATTTCACGAGAGGTCAAGTAAGATTCATCTCCTTTAATGGTACGATTCTGATAATCGGGCATCCTTTGCCAGGAACTGGTTGCTACAAATTCGATATAATCCAGATAAACCGTTCCGGAAGCTCCGGCAGGCATCTCAAATTTCATTGTGGTCAGTTGAGTACGATCATGTCCCATATCTTCTGTAAAGCATGCCCACAAACAACGCCATCCTACAAAGTTCATACGGAAATCAAGTTTACACTTCTTCACTCCCGAAGCATTATAAAATCCTATCTGCATCACATCATCCATAGCTTTTGAACTATATATCCACAGATTTACACCACCTTTACTCTTTGTCGATACTGTTTTAAGCGAAGTTAAGTTTTCTGCAGTCAATACACTTCCGGGCTCTATATTCCAACACAAAGCAGCATCACCTACTTTTACTTTTGCAGAGGAAATCGTTACAGTTCCTTTAGTACACTTCCATGCATTGAGTGCATCATCTTCTTCAAAAGAAATAACCTGTCCCTGTAGACCAAATGTCACAGTCAAAAAGACAAAAAAGAAAAAAAATTTGATTCTATTCATATTTTTCATTGATTAGTTCGTTTCATTATTGAATTCAATATATTACCAAGAACAGGATTAGTTGTCAATCTGCCTGCCAAATTAAGCGAAAGTAAAACAACCTGCCCTTTTCCATATGGTTTCTCAGCGACCACTACCTGATCTTTAAAAGTCAGTACAGGCACGAATTCCGGAGCACGAAGAGTAGTAAACGTATAACGCTGCGGTGCATTCACCGATGAATCAAATGCATATTTCAAATCCGTACTTCCACTTTGACGCAACCAGGGATGCGACGCATTACGAAATAATATCCAACTATGTCCTTTTAAGTTGTCCGGTTCAACACTACTCCCACAAAGTTCCGCATCCTCCGTCAATGCTTCTCTCAAGAAAACCACCTTTGCTCCATTCCTAACAGCTTTATCTATTTCCTCTTTTCGCAGCATATAGGCTTTAAGATCACTGATAAGAATAATATTCTCAGGCACTATATTTCCTCCACTTTGCCTTATCATTCTTGGCTGAAACACACTTAGTATTTCTTTCTCGTCAGCACATTCACCTAATGGATATATCACCTGGGAATCTTCTATTGATAACCTGGGAAATACGGTACAACTAAATACATCCTCGTGAAGTTGCTCTCCTGTACTCTTACTGAATAGTCCAATTCGTATTATTACTACAGAACGTCGATTAACCTCGGGCAACTTCACCTTCAGAAATCCTTGGAACGCAGACCCGTCACTGACAGTAGGTATTACAGCATCACATTGTCCACTATCCAATACCTTTCCTGAATATTCCATCACATATCTCAACTGCATATCTGAGAAATATCGACCATCATTACAAATCCATATCTGAAAAGGATACTCTTCTCCCGCATAAAACAAGTTGCGTTCAGACTCTACCTGAACTGCCAGTGGTGTTAGAGCTTCCCGATAAGCAAACCATGCTTTTTTAGGATTCCTTTTACAATCCATGATTGCCTTCATCCAACCATTGGGCCAGGCATCGATAAACAGATGGACAGCAAACGAGTTCATACGAGGCATTCTCCGGAAAGCACGTGCTACTTTGGATATTCCCCAAGCTTGATGAGTCTGACTCTCTTCCACCCAATCCTCCATACTTTTCTGGGTTTCAAACCAATGCCAATGCCTATCCCAAGTCTGAGCCTTCGAATGACGAGCTATCAGATTCTTGGGAGACCAATCTCCTACCGAGTCCGTCCGTAACCACTCCTGAGGATAATATTTACACATAACTTCGACAAAATCAAGTCCTTCAGCCCCGAACTCACCACAACCATACATCCAGCCTTCCGGAACTTTCATCCAATCACCTCTGCACATTCTATCTATGGAAATACCATGATTCTCATACCATATATTATATAGATGGTGGTCTGGGAACCCGCCGTTAGGCATTTGATAGTCTCCGTCTATATACTTCACTACCCGATCGGGATTCTCATGATGCACTACAACATCCAAAGCTTCAAACAACCGTTCATATTCTTGCCGATTTAAAGCGTGAGGTTTTTTCCCGGCCATCGATTCATTCAGATAACTCAGCAAAATAACAGAGGGATGACTACGTAATAACCGTTCTATATTACCCGCCTGTTTCAATATTTCACTGTATTGTTTGTGATTAATATAAGCAAATAATGGTAAATCTGACTGTAACAATAACCCCAGACGATCTGCATAATCGTAGACTTCTTCGGGCATTGTCCGTTGTGTAGTTCTGATAAAATTCATATTGGTCAAACGCGCCAGCAAAATATCATCTATTAGCTGAGCTGTGTCTTTCCGCATCACATCCAACTGAAAGAACCCCATTGTATTAGCCCCTCGCAGACGAATTTCTTCTCCATTCAGCAGCATTCGTCCTTTCGGGATACTACTGGCTGATATTTCAAAAGAACGCATACCAAATTGTCGCTTACGACTATCGAGTCTTACCCTTCCCGTTTTATCATACAACTCTACCTGTGCCTGATATAGCCAGGGACTTTCAGGTGACCAAAGCCTTAACTCCGGTTTAAGCATAGATATCTCAATTGAGGTGACTACTCTCCCACCCACAACTTCCACTTTCTGCCATTGATCCCGAGTTACACAACAGGCAAAATTTTGCCCGTAAACACTATATTTCAACATAAACTCTTCCGCTTCATCTCCATTTGCCAACTCTATTTCCACATGAAGAATAATTTTTTTATCCTTTAAGTTGGGACGAGGAAATATATCTTCAATATATGGAACCGAACGAGTTTCCAGATAAAGGGACTGGTATATCCCATATCCGGCAGGGCAACAAGACCATCCAGTGAAAGGATCGTCCCATCCCGGAGAATTACTAGCAGCTAATTTATGTCCCCAACGGCGATTCTCCCCTTCACTTCCCAGTAAGGAATAATCATTGCGTAACCTAACTAACAGAATATTCTTCCCCTTGCGAGCATATTTCTTTATATCAAATTCAAACGAATCGAGCATTCCTTCGTGATAACCCACATGATGCCCATTCAGAAATGCATCTGTATAGTAATCTGCTCCATTAAAGTGAAGCATTAAGGCAGGAAATGAAAACATATTTTCGGATAATTCCAACTCTACCCTATACCAGGCGGTCGATGGCCCTTGTGGGCCGTGATAGTAAGGGATGGGTACTGAATCCCATTGTCCCTCTCCCCGCAACAAACAAGTAAAGTCTTCCCGGTCTTCTTCCGTCTCATAACGAAATTGCATCTTCGATATCACCAGACGCCTCCTTACATCCACACTCTTCGGTGCCACATCTTTCAGATATACCGCAAGGTCTTTTCTCATCCGGTTCAGTGCTTCCTTCATTTCCTCCGAATTATCAATCTTTTCCATTGGCTTAAACTGATATCCAGTCGTTCCACTCCACTTTAGCTGTTTATCCACAGGTAAAGTTTTCCCAAGTGGACTTTCCAAAGTCCGGAATAGTTGTTCTCCTGATTCGTTCTGAGCAATCTTAGTATAGAAATCAGCTTCCGTTTCAACTTTATTCTGAGCACATAAAAAGAAATCTCCAAAACCAATTAATAGTCCTAGTATCGTATAGATAATTTTTATATACATTTCATATGGTTTTAATTAAAAGTCAGCAGTTTCTCCTCTCCGGCCCTCCATGACAACACCCGTCTCTCATCTTTATAAACGACTGTAGCTTCTGCCGGGTATTCACTTCGAATGGTTGCAGTCCGCAGTTTACCATCTTGCCATTCCATATTCACCAGGAAACCACCTCTTGCTTTCAATCCGGTAATCTTTCCTTCTTTCCACTCCGTCGGCAAAGCAGGAAGTAAATGAATATTTCCAAGATGGCTTTGCAGCAACATTTCTGCAATACCGGCAGTAATCCCGAAGTTTCCGTCAATCTGAAAAGGAAGTGCATTAAGCATATTCCGATACAGTCCGCCTCCCTTTTTACTTTCCACAAGCGGATCAATAAAACTCATCAGATTTTTTAATGCAGCATATGACTGCTCACCTTCATATTGGCGTGCCCATAAAGCTGTTTTCCATGCCATACTCCAACCTGTGGTTTTATTCCCCCGATCAATCAATGTTTGCCGGGCAGCTTTGAAGACCTCCGGTGTATCAGGAATAATATCACAGCCCGGATATAAACCGAACAAGTGTGACAAATGACGATGTTGAGGTTCTGTCTCTTTATATTCTTTATCCCACTCCAACAATTGTCCGTGTGAACCGATTCGATATCCGGCTAAATATTTTGATTTCTGTTCAAGCATTTTACGAAACTCTACATCAACACCCAGTAACTCAGCAGCATGAATCGTATTTCCAAACAGATTTCTGATAATAGCCATATCCATAGTCGATCCTTCACATACAGCAGCTTCTCTCCCATCCGGCATACGGAATGCATTTTCCGGAGAAGTACTGACCGGAGTCACCCATTCTCCTTTTGTATTCTGCACCAGCCATTCGGAACAAAAACGTGCAGACTCCTTTAATATCGAATAATACTCCCTTAAAAAAGCAACATCTTTCGTATAAAGATAATGCTCCCAAATGTGACTACACAACCAGGGACCAGACATATTCCAGAAAAACCAATGCACAAATCCATCTGCCGGATAGGCTTCCCGCCAAATAGACATATTATGATGGGCAATCCAGCCATTTCGCCCATACATGTTATGGGCAGCCTCCTTACCCGACTGTGCTATTTCTTCGATAAATGTAAAAAGCGGCTGATGACACTCGGACAGATTAGTTACTTCAGCCTGCCAGTAATTCATCTGCAAGTTAATATTTGTTGTATAGCCCGAATTCCAGGGTGGAATTATTTTATCATTCCACAACCCCTGTAAATTCAATGGCTGCCCTCCGGGACGGGAACCTGAAATCATCAGATATCTGCCATATTGAAACAATTGTGCTATTAAGGACAGATCTGTCTTAGTTTGAAACTCTTTCAACCGGATATCTGTCGGTTTATCTTTTTGATTCGGAGAAGATGGTAATGCCAAGTCTACCCGTTTGAAAAGAGACTGATAATCAGCAACGTGCTCATTTCTGATTTGCTGATATTCTTTGCCGGCAAGCTTTTTCCGTTGTGCTTGCAGTTCTTTTGCTATATTCTTCCCTGCCTTTGACGGACTCTTATCAAAACCATTGTAAGAAGTTGCTGCATAAAGCAAAAATGTTATTTCCGATGCATCTTTCACGACAAGTCTATTATCTTTGAAGGTGATTACTCCATCCTTCTTCAGCGGTACAACGTAAGCTTCAAATGCCATTCCTGCATCTTCTGCATAAATCACTTGTTCCGTACGGATCACTTTTCCCTTTTCATCAAAATATTCAGGATGCAAACGTTCCGTATTATATTTCCTCATCCCCTCAATTGTTCTTCGTTGTACATGCGCAGGAGCCCGGCCTTCCATCTGTAATCTTTCTCCTTCACAGGACAGATGAACCGGATGCAATGATGCAAGTTGCATTTCAAAGTGTAATACCGGCTTTTCAGCTTTTAAATGTATTACGATAGCCTGTCCCGGAAATGAAGCAAAGACCTCTCGTAAAATCTCTGTTCCTCCCTGTTTATACCGGGTAGTAACCACTGCCTGTTCCATATCCAGCGAATGAACATACTCCGTCACCTCGCCTTTCATTTTGAAATCAAAACAGACATCTCCAAAAGGCTGATAAACTTCATTAAGCCTGCCTATCCATTCATATTGCATGATCTTTTCGGCCTCAGCATTCTTACCCTGCTTCAGTAAATCCCGTACCTTTTCATATTGAGGCAGGATACAAGTAGAGCGGTTTAATGCAGCAGGTTCACCACTATACAATGTGTTTTCGTTAAATTGTATCCGCTCTTTTTGGGTATCTCCAAACACCATAGCTCCCAACCGCCCGTTTCCGAGAGGTAAAGCCTCTTCCCATACACGGGCGGGAGTTGTATACCATAACGTCAGATCATTCTGTGCATTTACACAAAAAATCGGCAAACAACAGATCACTATTAACCAAATCTTTTTCATAAGCTTTTCTTTCGGAGATTAAACATATAGTTATTACCACGTATCGTCAAAACACGTACTAATGTATTTCCATCTTCATATTGAACTTTCAACGGAGTAACAGGACTATAAACGTCATACATACCATTAAGAACCAACTCTGTTTCAATAGCTCTTTCTTCCTCTATCACGTCTTCTTCTGATAAACCGTCCATACTGGTTCTCGAAACTCTCCGCATATCCGGCTCTGAAAAGAAAACTTTCATTTTATCTTTATCCTCACTTTCTATTATATAGGAAAGAGGAATATTAACACGCTTCACTAACAATGAATCAAACGTCTGATCCTTATTAAAAACTGCTCCATAGGTGATATCCCTGTCTTTTACTCTCACTATATGAGCTTTATCATCCTGACGCAGAATCTGTATGGGTGTATTTTCTGACAACAGGTGTGCAGCCAGTTGTTTATCTCCGTTAGTAACTACGTAATATTGATACCCTGCCCGGTCGGGAGCTACGTCATGATCAATGTATGCAATTGTAAACGAATCATTTTTCTGAACTACCGGATCACAATCTTTCATAGCATACAACATACCTGAATGATCATTGAGTAATACTCCTGTTTTACGTTTCTCCATCTTCACTTTTTGTTTCACAGGAGACTGAAACAGAGTCGTTACAGTTTTATGTTGTTTATCGCCATTACGGATATCAGATCCAAGACATAGAATAATATCATCTATTACAAAAACCGATTTGTTAGCACGAAAACTATCATCATATTTCAAATCATGCAGCCTCATCGAAAACATAGACCGTTGACCGGTAGTACTGACACCACACAAAAAGGTTTCATCCGAGAAATTGCGGTGCTTATTTTTCTTCGCTCCCAATTCTGTAACAGGTAATACAATAGAAGTAGTTCCCGACAAATAATTCCAGTCAAAAGCCTGATTAGCCGGATAGAAGCTACGGGTATTTTTCCCAAAATGGAAATACTCAATCTGCCCGTAAGACAAATAGCGCCCATATAAATTTTCGGATACAGACGATTCATAATCCCATATATATTTGCTAAACCCTTTTACATTAATATGATAATCTTTATTTTTGACTACCAACAAACCGGAATAAGGCATAAACAGAGAACCTTCCGGCGCTGATTCCTCTTCTATATCCATTTGTAACAGCTTGATCATAGCTTCTGCTTCGCCCACACTGTTAGTATAAGTAAGATCAGAATTCACCTCTGCCATAAACGATTTTACTACATCCGGATTTTTGCGAACCAAGCGTTTAAAGGCAGCAGTCAGTTCAGTATCTGTTTCGGGAAACGACTGAGCAACATAGGCAAAAGCCGGCAACAACTCCTGCAATACTTGTTGTCCACGAGGGAAACGTCCTACCGTACCTGACGGTATATTCAGATTGGCCGAAAAAAATCTGAAAGTAAGTAATGCTTGTTTCAGGTGCGTCAATGAAGATTCTGAAAGAGCATAGGGGGTATCGTGCAAAAGATAAGCTACTAAAGATGCAGCATAAAGTGCATGAGGATAATATGCGCTGTTATAAGGTCCCCGATGGTGATAGCCTGAATAATCGGCTTTGATAGTCCCAAAGAAGCCCGGACCAAAATCAAGTGCATTATTCATATAAGAAGAAAAAGCTGTCATAGCTGCTTGCTGTTCTGTCAAATCAGTCAACGAAAGTGCATATATCAATTTAGGTAAAGCCAATGCACGAAGATTATCTGCTACTTCTCCCGCATGTTCAGGTTTCTGGTAGCATGCTCCGAACATAGTGAACCATTTCAAAGCTTTCAATTCCCGGTTCAACTGAGCTTCAGATAAATTGTCTTTTAGCAGAAACAACGAATGAAAATATCCTGCACTGCGTAATTTCTCAAAACATAATGTTCCCATTCCGCTACCATCAGCCCATCCCTGGTCATGAAACCAATCATAAATATAGAGTGCTTTCTTCAGGCTATTTTCTGATTTGTTTTTCCGATAGTCTAATGCCAGAGGTAATAGAATATACTTATTGATATCCGGGAAGGTAGCTACATTTGTTACACCTGCTTTAGAAAAGTATAATGGGAATAATCCTTCTCCCATCGCCACTCCATCAGCATCATATCTGATCTGAACTTTTTCCGCAGCTTTCAAACCCTTCTTTATAAAATCCCTCTCACCTCTTTTTCTGATTTCTACCATCGGATGATTATCAGCAGACTGATCTCCTAAATACCACTTCATCAATCTATTTTTAATTGTCTCAACTCCCTTTCTATTCTCATCTCTGACAATCACGTCCGAAAGATCGGGAAATGTATTCCGATATCCTATAAAATCGTGAATCAAACTATAATCCTTTTGATTCACCTTATATTGTGCGTCTGACATCTTCTGCCACGAAACTGTAGGAGTAAACTCTACATAGTCCAGATATATAGTCCCGGTTTCTACGTTTTCAGGCATTATCATAGCACAGGAGGTAATTATAGTTCCCGGCTTCATCAGCATATCTTCTCTGAACTTAGCCCACACACAACGCCATCCTTTAAAATCCATTCTAAAAGGTAACCGACACACCTCTGCTCCGGATTCATCAGCAAACGAGAAATACATATATTCTGTGACCGGTACCTTATTATATATCCATGCTGTAATCCCACCATTAACCGATCGGCTTGCAGCATCCAGAGACTCCTTTCCTGTAAAACGCACAATGGCATTTTTATCCCATACTACTTTAAGTGATTGTTTGCCTTCTTTATACTTTAACCGGGATACTTCAAGTTTTCCACCATCGATACTCCATTCTTTCGGCACTTTTTTATTCTCAAAAGAATAGACCTGTGCTTTCATCACCTCTGTAATGAAGCATAAGAGACAAACAATCAAAACCCAATTTTTTATTTTCATCTTTTAATTTACTAATTATTCACCACCGGTTGCACAGTTCATACAGCTTTATACATTCAATAGACAATGTAATATCTCTGCAAATCCTGCGATACCGGTGGTAAAACCAAATCCAATTTATCCCAAAAACAAACTTTAATAACCCGGATTATTCAATGAGCCCAATGCCTTATTCCGTTGTATTTCCATCAATGGTATCGGGAATAGCTCATGCTTACCTGTTACAAACCGATCTCCTTTACCTGCCGGAAAAGCATTCAATGCATATTTATATTTCTTCGGATCACCATCAGGAAATTTTTCGGTCGACTTCATATACGCATACATGTTCTCCAATGATTCTTTCAAAATACCCCAGCGAATCAGGTCATATTTGCGAGTACCTTCATAACACAGTTCAAAACCTCTTTCCCAATACAAGGCAGTTCTGAACTTGCCCGCAGGAGTAGAATCATCAATGAAGTCAAGATCAATCACTTTCGGTGCTTTATAAATCATAGCATAATTAGAGAAATCTTTTTTCAGTTCCGTTATACCGGCACGCTTTCTAACCATATTTAACAGTTCAACAGCCTCATCTGTCCTATCCAATTCATTCATAGCTTCAGCTACCATTAATACTACATCCGGATAACGCAAAACCGCATAATCTACATCCGTATTATTAGGATCTTTAGACATACCTACCCCAATCCATTCTCTTCTCCACTTGCCCGGATAATAGAATTTATTGGAAGGGGTATCCGGACTTGTAGCTGGTTTCTTCGGATCGTAAGGCTTAATATTATATACTTTCTGACTCTTATTATCAATTTTATATTGACATATATTTACATCCAGACGAATATCATTCTCGTCATAGAAGGAAGCCCAGGTAGGAAGGACTACAAAAAAGGAATTAGCACGTCCGTAAATACTGGCCTGATCTGTTGACGGACCAATGTAAGTACCCCACATACCTGCACCGGGAGCTTTTCCGTCAGGAGTATAGAATGCTATTTCCCAAAGCGTCTCTACCGGTTCATCTACATTCTGACAGTAGTTTTTCCAGGCTTGTTCATATCCTCCGGAATAGAAATTATGGAAACCACTCTTTTTGAAAGCCTCCCATTCTGTCAGGATTGCATTGAAATACTCTTTTCTTTTAGCTTCAGACGGACGTGAGAGCTTAGCATCTGCTTTCAGGCTATATCCGGCTCTTTGCAATAACGCTCTCATAGTTAAAGCTCTGGCAGCCCCCTGAGTTGCCCGTTCCGGACTTGTATTTGCATCAGCCCATGGAAGTTGAGTTCTGGCTATTTCCAGATCCGACATAATCTGATCATAGATTAATTCACGGTCTACACGAGGAGAATAAGCATCACTAACTGAAGCAGTATAAGTTGTTTTATACGGAACATCTCCCCAGTTTCTTACCAACTGCAAAGCTATAAAAGCACGGAGGAAACAAAGTTCACCTTCATACTTTTTCAATGTTTCATTACCTGTAGCATATTCTTTCATAGAGCGAATTCCATCCAATGCAAAATTCGCTCTGTCGAGTCCCTGATATTTTGCATTCCATGTAGATTCTATCCACTGATTATTTGTTGAAACCATATAATGTGATATATCACGACGCAAATTATCCGTATTAGTACCTGATACATAATACATATCATCAGAGGTAGGTATGGCCATTTCTGCTTGCCCGTAATGCCCCATACCTCCTAAAGTGTTGTACACAGCAGCAACGGCCATATTTGCATTAGGAACTGAAACGAAATAATTGGTTGAATCATAATAGGATTCAGGAGTTTCCGTCAAAAGATCAGTACAAGATGTCAGTCCGGACATCAGACAGAAGATTGCTATATATTTTTTCATGTTATTTTTCATCATTATCAGTTATTAAAAAGTAATGCTTCCACCACAAACAAAAGAACGGCTTCTCGGATATCCTCCCCAGTCTACTCCACGTGTAATTCCATTGCCCATTGTTGAAACCTCCGGGTCAAATCCGCTGTATTTAGTAAAGGTATGGATATTATTAGCCGTCAGATATAAACGTAATTTCTTGATAACCTTCGTTTTCTTCAACATACTTGCCGGGAATGTATATCCCAGTGAAATATTATTGATTCGCAAAAACGAGCCATCTTCAATGGCCCATGAATGCATAAACTTATCACCATCCTGCATATCACTGTAACAAGCCACTGTCTTGCCTGAATTTAAGCGTGACAATGCAGCGGGATCAGTAATCTTTTTACCATCTTCTCCAATCGTTACCCAACGGTTCGATGAATTGGCAATATCAAGTACTGTAGTGTTTCCTGTTCTTCCGGAAAGAGTATTAGCCAATTTCGTTGCATTCAGAATATCTCCTCCCAAACTGAAGTTAAGGAAAATACTCAAATCGAAACCTTTATAACTGAACGTATTATTCATACCTCCATACAAAATAGGATTGGCATCACCAATGACTGTCCTGTCATTATCATCAATAACCCCTTTGCTTGCCCCTTCATCATCTACGTTCTCAAACTTCCAGTACCCCGGTTGTGGAGTATTATTCGTATTATAAGGAATCCCCTCTTTCAAAGTATATTTTTTTGTTGCAGGATCATAATTGAAATCGTCCACCTGATATAATCCAACTGTTTTCCAACCATAAATCCGCCCTAATGATTTTCCTACCTCAACGATATAGTTATTCTGATTCCACCCGAATTTAGCTTCTTCCAGAAAACTATCCTGATCATTTAAGGCGATCACCTTATTTACGTTATGCGATAAGTTCAGATTAGTAATCCATTGAAAATCCTTAGTCTGTATATTAACAGAAGTAATACTGATATCAATACCTTTATTTTCAGTCTCGCCAATATTCTGAAGCATTGTGTTAAATCCCGAAGAGGTGGGGATCTTTGTATTTAAAAGCAGATTGGAACTACGGTTTATATAAAATTCCGGAGAAATGGTTAAACGCTGATTAAAAAATCCGAAGTCAAGACCGATATTTAATGTTTTGTTAGCTTCCCACTTCAGATCCTTATTGGGAATCTGCGTAGAAGCAAACCCATTGGTTATTCCTTCTCCATTCGGATAAAAATTATTGTTACTACCCATAATCGGTAACGAAGCATAGCTACCAATTCTATTATTACCAGCCAAACCATATCCTATACGTAATTTCAAATCAGAAAACACATTCAGATTCTTGACAAATGCTTCCTCACCCACACGCCATGCAGCAGATACAGCCGGAAAGTAACCCCATTTATTATTGGCACCGAACTTTGAAGAACCGTCAGCACGCATAGAAGCAGAGAATAAATATTTGTCTGCATACGAATAGTTCACACGTCCGAAAAATGACAAAAGAATGTCATCATCATTATAAGATGATTTCGGAGTTCCCGGAGTAGCTCCCAACGACATATCATTCAAACCGATATCATCATTCGGAAAGTTAGAAGCACTGGCACTGAACCAACGACTCCAACGTGCCACATATTCCTGTCCCAACATCACGTCATAACTGTGTTTTTTCATCTTTCCCGCATACGTCAAAGTATTTGAAGTTGAGAAACTACCTTGTTCATTATTTTGCAAAGTACCATTAATGCTCGAACGTTTGGCAGTAGCAGAAAGTGCCCCGTAAAATGTTTCTGTACGACGGGTAGAGAAACGGGCTCCCGTAGTATTTTTAAAAGTCAGTCCCTTCAAAAGTTCATAGCTCAGACTACCATTAATCTGTATAGTTCTCTGTTCTCTCTTCTTATGTTCCGAGAGAGCTGATATAATAGGATTCTGCATTGCATTCTGATCATCGTCATACAATGGGTCGTCATTATCAATTAACTGTTGATCATCTCCCAACATATCGGCAGTAGGACGGTAAGATAAAATAGACCCCATCTTATTAAAGCCATAATTATCACCGGAAGTCCCCATTCCATGTACCGTAGTATGATCAAATGAGATTGATCCCGAAGCAGTCAACCGGTCATTCGGTTTATGATCAACTTTCAGTTTAGCGTTATGCTTGCTACTCCCACTGGCCTTCATCAACCCTTCTTCATCAAAATAGGCATATGACATGTTATATCGTAATTCTTTTGTTCCCCCGGCAATGCTTATACGGTGGTTCTGCATAACTTTTGTTCCTCCGAAAACCTCTTCCTGCCAATCTACTCCTTTACGATTCGCATAGTTCTTTCCAATATCGGCAAAGTCACCATATAAATTGGTAAACCCATTAATATTACCGGCATCTATATCTTCATCCGAGAAGTTTCGTCTTTCATAATCCAGAAACACATACTCTTTTGTTGAAAGCATATCCAACTTACTTGCCAGTTTGGAGAACCCAACATAAGTATCATAAGAAATAGAGAATTTATTATCATTCTTACTGCCGGTTTTGGTAGTAATCACTACCACTCCATTGGCTCCACGTGCTCCATAAACAGCTGTTGAAGAAGCATCTTTCAGAATATTAATAGATTCAACATCGGCAGGGTCTATAGACGAAAGACCATCTTCACTGGGAAAACCATCAATAATATACAGTGGTTCATTACTTTGCGTAATAGAAATTCCTCCACGCACACGAATAGAAATAGAAGCTCCCGGTTCACCTTCATTCTGTGTTACCATTACTCCGGAGACGCGTCCTGCCAAAGCTTGGGTGATGTCCGATACAGGTACTTTAGAAAGAGCTTCCGCATCCACAGAAACAACAGATCCTGTAATATCCTTACGGGCCATTCCACCATAACCAATTGCAACTACTTCATCAAGCATTACGGAGCTTGCTCTTAAAGTTACATCAATCTTACTTCTTCCTTTCACCGGTACTTCCTGAGTATCCATTCCTATAAAAGTAAATACCAATACATCTTTGGAAGGATTGTCGGATTTTAATTTGTAATGGCCATCCAGATCGGTAATCGCCCCTACTCCGGGTGCTCCTTTTAAAGTAACATTTGCTCCAATGACTTCCAAACCGTCACTGTCCACCACTTTTCCTGTCACCGTAATACTCTGTGCATACACCACAAGGTTTGTAAGTAGAAGAAATACTACGAAAAGACATCTTGTTTTTCTTTGCATAATAATTAAATATAAAGTTATACATAAAGTTAGATAAGAAAGGATACAGAGTATGCTTCTTATCGATATTGCAAATGTATCAACTCGTTCACACAGGTCAGAATTCAAATGTTTCGGGTTTATTCAAAAAAACAGATTTCCATTTTGTTTTCGTTCGCACAAAGTTAGATATCGTTCATACCGTTATAAATCAACGGTTTCAGAGTCAGTATTCAACGATCTAATAACAAATGATCGCAGATTTTCGCAAATAAGAAGGCCTGTTGTACTTGAGAGATGATATTCTTTGCGTGAATTTGCGATAATCTACGTTTCAACTACAGTACCGCATCAAACAATCAATAAAATCACAAAACAAATACAAATATTATTATCTTTAAATCACTATACATTAACACATTACAAAATATATTGAAAATCAATTAAATAAAAATTCATTTATCAGATATATTGTATTACATTTACCGGATAACAAAACAATAAAATAATATGAAAAACACTCTTAAAAGAACTGCTAAACATAGTCTGTTAGCAGTAGTCTCTCTTTTCTATTTTTCCTGCGTTAACAATATTCAACCGTTAGAAGAACCTACTCCTCCTCTACCTGCTTCGGGCAATATACCCATCACAATTTCCGGACGAATATTACAAGTCCAGACTCACACACGTATCACCGATAACAAATTTGACAACGACAATGCCATCGGACTTTACGTATTAGCCCAACCGGAAAATCTAAGCGGATCAAGACATATAGATAATATGCGCCTTGTATATTCATCAGACGGATTTACGCCTGAAGAAGAAATATACTACCCTAAAGGAGAAGGCAAATGCGATTTCATCAGTTATTACCCTTATCAGGAGGAAGGAATCATACAAGGAAGTAGTAACATAAACGTCAATGTCAGCACCGACCAAAGTTCAACTACAGAATATAGTAATTCAGATTTTATGGTAGCCAAAACAACAGGGATCTCCCCAAGCCTGAAGGCAGTAAACTTACAATATAGTCACAAGTTGTGCCAGTTAAATATCATTCTACAAGTTTACGAAGAAGAAAATATCAATGAGCTACAACAGAATGCATCTATCAGTATCAGTAATCTGAATACAAAAGCTACATATAACATGGATACAGAATTATTCAGCGCATTCAATACCCCACAAAGCATTATCCCAAACGGAAAATGGGAAATAGACGAGGAAAGTCATCAACTTACCGGAAAAAAAGTCATTTTAATACCGCAACCTATAACGCCCGATTGCGAATTAACATTGCGGGTTAACAACAAAGTTTATTGCGCATCCATGCCAACGGATCTTATTTTAGAAAGTGAAGTTGGCTGCGAACTCTTACTCAGATATGATTCAAGGGTAGGAATAGGAGGCATCACGACATCCATAAGCGATTGGAAACCAGGAAGCAGTAGCAGTACAGACCTTGAAGAAAAAGTAGATAACAGCTCGATAACTATCTCTGATTTAAACTTTGAGAAAACCGGTATATACAACCTGATAACTTCTTCGGATATAGTAATCGGAGAGATCTGCAAAGAATACCTGTTAGGTGATAATATCGATGCGCAAGCTATTGTTTTATATCCTACAAACAATTCAAACAAAGGAACTGTACTGCAAATACTGGGTGAAACTCAAAGTATACATGGAGGAAATATCAACTGGGACAAAACCAATAATTCATTTACCTACATAACCGGAGACAAAGCTCCAATAGAACAAATTTATGCAGACAAAGATGGAAACATAATCTTTGAAAAAAGTGAAGACGTACAACTAATTCAAGCCAAAGAAAGCATGTTAACAGATATCAGAGGTGCCGAAACAAATATTTATCCAATTGTAAAAATAGGTACCCAATACTGGATGCAGGAGAATCTGAAGACTACTAAGTATAATGATGCGACTGCTATTACCAATAATACAACAAATCTCTCAAAGACAACAGCGGGTTATTATCTAAATAATTCTAATTACTTCTATAATCAGGCAGTTATCATCACAGGCAAAATAGCTCCACAAGGTTGGAAAATACCAGATACCACAGAATGGGAGAAATTAAAGAACTACATAAAAAATGAAGCAGCGACATTGAAATCGGGTGTATGGACAATAGAAGAAGGAGCAGATAAAGCCAATAATAAAACCGGATTTAACGGAAAGCCGGTAGGAACATATACAAAAAACGACAAAAAAGACGAAAGTGATCACAACTTTTTTCAAAAATATGTCGGTTATTGGACATTACAAGAAGCCCAATCATCCCCTAATAATACAAGTTTTGCTCTCAGCTATAAACTAAATAACACAGGAGAATTCAAAAACTCCGATTACTGTGCCTATTCCATACGTTGCCTAAAAGAGTAACACATATGAATATCTATATCCAGACAATAATTCGTACAGGCATCATTGCATTAAGTGCTTTGATAGCCTGTTCGTGTGTCAACAGCATCGGAGAAGAAGAAAAAGAAAATACTTCTATTACTCCCGGCGATGTTCCTATAAAAATATCAGCAAAAACACTCCATACTCAAATTTACCAAAAAGAGTGTAATGAAGCTATTGGAATATATGTCCTGGTATCGCCTGCGACTTTGAGTAAAGAGCGTTATGTATCAAACAAACGTTTCAATTGTACAACCTCAGGATTTGTTCCTGATGAAGAAATATATTATCCGGCAGAAAAGATAAAATGCAATTTCATTAGTTATTACCCCTATCAGGAAACTGGCATTACAGAAGGGGAAAATACGATAGATCTAACTGTATGTACAGATCAGAGTTCAACTGTTGGCTATAACAATTCTGATTTTATGACCGCACAAGTTAGCAATGTCACTTCGGGTAAAAAAAATATAGAATTGCCTCATATACACCAACTATGCCAACTGACTATCAGAATCAAGCCAACAGAAGGATATGATATAAATGTACTAAAAAAAAGTAACCCCTCGGTTCGCATTAACGACGTTTTCACACAGGCCAAATATAACATAGAGACAAAAGAATTTTCATTGCTTAGTAACATTCAGAATATTCTTCCAAATGGCGAATGGGAAATCGACAATGAGGCGCTAATTGGGAAAAGGAGTATACTAATTCCACAAACAATAGCAGCAGGAACAGAGATACTCACGCTATCTGTAGATTCTAAACATTATGAATGTCAGCTAACTGAGAATTATGAGTTAGGAAACGGTACTTCCTGTGAGCTCACAATACTCTACAATCCGCAACAAGGAATAAGTGGAATAATACCAGATATTAATGACTGGAAAGAAGGAAACAAAAGTGAGATCACTCCCGTTGAAAAGGTAGAAAAGACATGTATCTCAATTAGCGATTTTGATTTCGAACAGAGTTCTGTATACAACATCACCTTTGATGGAAAAATAGTAGCAGAGGTTTGCAAAGAATATTTATCTGCTTCCGAAATACATGCACAAGCGATTGTTATCTATCCTGTAAAAGATGGAAAAAGTGACTGGACAGAAGGAACCGTACTTCAGATAATCAGTGATGATAAGGCAATACATGGTGGTAAAGTGATGTGGCAAGGTGATACAAACACATTAAGTTACACTCCCGGCAACCAGAATCCAATCTCTTCCTTCTATATCACTTCCGATTTATCAATTGCATTTACACCTCCCATCGATCCAGTGTTACTATCTTTTAAAAAGAAGATATTGTCCGACGTCAGAGGAAGTGAAATAATCACGTATCCCATTGTAAAAATCGGAACTCAATATTGGACCAGAAAAAATCTCCGGACAACATTATACAATGACGGAAAGAAAATTACCTTAAAAACAGCTTCCAATTATTCTAAAAGCTCTGCCGGATATTTCAAAGAATCCACATTTATTTTCTATAATAAAGCAGCTGTTATCACCGGAAAGTTAGCTCCAAAAGGATGGAAAATAGCCGATAATGAAGCCTGGCAGCTATTAAAAACATACATCGAAGGAGACGGGGCTGTTCTGAAAGGAAATGATTTATGGGAAAAGTCCGAGTCCGTACCTTCCAATGCAACAGGATTCAATGCTATTGCCACCGGCATCTTTACTAAAGTAAAAGAGAACGATTCCAGTATCTATCAATTTGCCGGAAAATATACTGCTTATTGGAATATGGGAGCCACCCAGAAAGCAGTAGCAGAAAACGGTATTCTTCTGAGGTATGACACGCATGAAATTAAAGGAGCAGCCTACTCAGATTATTGCGGATATTCAGTGAGATGTGTAATTGAGTAGGTAAGTTCATTCTGAAAAAAGACTCTAAAACCTGTTTCATTTATGATAAATTCTTTTGTTTATAGATGCAGAAAGATGTTTTTTGAATTATCTTTGTAGACCATTTAGCCCTATTGAAAAGATAAATGGCAGAAAAATAATATATTAACTAAATAAAAAGAAGAAAAATATGGCAATGCATACCTGGTTTGAGTGCAAAATCCGTTACGAAAAACTAATGGAAAACGGAATGAACAAAAAAGTAACCGAACCTTATTTGGTAGATGCACTCAGCTTTACAGAAGCAGAAGCACGCATTATTGAGGAGATGACTCCATTCATCACAGGAGAATTCACCGTTTCAGATATCAAACGCGCCAATTACAGTGAACTATTTCCCAGTGAAGAGGAATCGGCAGACCGCTGGTTCAAATGCAAACTCATCTTTGTCACTCTGGACGAAAAAAGTGGTGCTGAGAAAAAAACATCCACACAGGTATTAGTGCAGGCATCTGATTTGCGTGATGCTGTGAAAAAACTGGATGAAGGAATGAAAGGTACAATGGCTGATTACCAAATTGGTTCTGTAGCCGAGACTGCCATTATGGACGTATATCCATACAGTGCAGGACCTAATGACAAACCGGAAGTTTAATTGAGTGTTGAATTATGATTTATGAATTTCATAAATAGTACTTCAAATTTAATTCATACTATGACAGCGTTTTATTGAAACACAAATGATCGTAGATTTTTGCAGATTTAGAAGGCTTGCCGTATTTGAGAGACGATATTCTTTGCGTGAATTTACGATAATCTGTGTTTCAATGATACGATCATTTAATTAGGATACTTACAATGAAATTTTTCATAAATCATGATTCAAAAAACATAATTTATAAATCAACAATATGAGTGTTGCGGAGAATCTAAGAGAAGTACTGACCGAACTTCCTCCAAGGGTCCGGCTGGTTGCTGTTTCGAAATTCCATCCCAATGAAGCGATAGAAGAAGCATATAATGCGGGACAGCGTATTTTCGGAGAAAGCAAGGTGCAAGAGATGACTGCCAAACACGAGAGTTTGCCCAAGGATATTGAATGGCATTTCATCGGACACTTGCAAACGAACAAAATTAAATATATGGCTCCTTATGTAGCCATGATTCATGGAATCGATTCATACAAACTACTTGTAGAAGTAAATAAACAAGCTGCCAAAGTTGAGCGTACTATTAAGTGTCTGTTGCAATTGCATATAGCACAAGAGGAAACAAAATTTGGTTTCAGCGCTGAAGAATGCAGGGAGATGTTGTCTGCCGGAACATGGAAAGAACTGAAAAACGTACAGATATGCGGACTTATGGGTATGGCCAGCAACACTGATGATGTTGAACAAATAGACCGGGAATTCTGTTCTTTAAATAGCCTTTTCAAAGAATTGAAAGCTACTTATTTCTCTCATTCAGACACTTTTTGTGAACTATCTATGGGTATGTCACATGATTATCCTCAGGCTATTGCCGAAGAAAGTACGCTTGTACGGATAGGAAGCAAGATTTTTGGAGAAAGAGACTATAACATTTAAAATTATCTACTATGACCGATTTAAAAACTACTTTTGCCGGGCTTCAACTTAAGAATCCCATTATCATTAGCAGTTCGGGACTAACCAATAGTGCCGGAAAAAACAAGAAGTTGGCCGAAGCAGGAGCCGGAGCCATCGTATTGAAATCGCTTTTTGAGGAGCAGATACTTATTGAAGCTGATCAGCTTAAAGATCCCACATATTCTGAGGGTAATGATTATCTGGCTGATTATATCAGAGAACATAAACTGGCCGAATATCTGGAACTGATCAAAGAAAGCAAGAAAGTATGTGATATTCCAATCATCGCAAGTATCAACTGTTATACAGATACAGAATGGATTGATTTTGCAAAGCAGATGGAAGAAGCCGGTGCGGATGCATTGGAAATTAATATCCTCGCAGTGCAATCGGACATTCAATATAAATATGGCTCGTTTGAACAACGCCATATTGATATTCTGAGTCATATTAAAAAAGTCGTTAAGATTCCTGTAATCATGAAACTGGGTGATAACCTGACCAATCCTGTGGCGCTCATTGACCAACTTTATGCTAACGGCGCAGCAGCAGTTGTATTGTTCAACCGTTTTTACCAGCCGGATATTGATATTGAAAAGATGGAACATATCTCCGGAAATGTATTCAGTAGTGCTTCCGACTTATCCAAAACACTTCGTTGGGTAGGAATTGCTTCTTCAATGGTTGATAAGATCGATTACGCAGCATCCGGAGGGGTACACAAACCTGCAGCTGTAGTAAAGGCGATTCTGGCAGGAGCATCAGCTGTAGAAGTATGTAGTACAATCTACCAAAATACCAACATGTATATTGGAGAAATGACCCGTTTCCTGGCCACATGGATGGAACAGAAAGGGTTTAAAAGTATTGCACAGTTTAAGGGAAAATTAAATGCAAAAGATGTGCAAGGCATCAATATGTGGGAACGTACTCAATTCTTGAAATACTTCTCCAACAAATAGAGAATAAAAAAAATAGCTGCGTTATTTTTGTAACACAGCTATTTTTTTATCCTTTATTTTTGCCTATTAGTTCTTCTTATCCAACGCTTCAAAACAAGAGTTCTTACTTACAAATTCGGGAACAATATCCTTCATTGCTGCTACAATCTTCATCTGATCGTACGTATAACTCATTTCAATTAAATTCTGGATACGCTCTTTTACTTCATCATAATCATACTCGCGGACGGTAGCAATCATAATCTTATCGTGATAGGTAGGTTTTGTCAACTCCTTCACGTTCAAAAGTTCCTCATATAACTTTTCTCCATGCCGTAATCCGGTAAACTCTATTTTTACATCTGTACGCCCCGAAAGACTAATCATACGCTTAGCCAAATCAACAATCTTAACCGGTTTGCCCATGTCGAAGATATAAATCTCCCCGCCATTTCCCATACTTCCGGCTTCAAGTACCAATCTACAAGCTTCAGGAATAGTCATAAAATAACGAATAATTTCAGGGTGAGTCACAGTTACAGGACCTCCGCGCTGAATCTGATCACGAAAACGAGGAATAACAGAGCCATTAGAGCCTAATACATTTCCAAAACGAGTAGTGATAAATTGTACAGTCCCCTCTCCTTTTTCCTGTAATTTCTTAGCTAAAGACTGCACATAAATCTCACAAATACGTTTGGAACATCCCATCACATTCGTTGGATTTACAGCCTTATCAGTAGAGATCATCACAAACTTCTCTGCACCGTATTTTACAGCAAAATCAGCTAAAATACGTGTACCTGCTACGTTTACCTGAATAGACTCGGACACATTATCCTCCATCATTGGCACATGTTTGTAGGCAGCTGCATGGAATATATATTGAGGCTTATATTCACGGAAAATAGCTTCAATACGGGTCGGATTAGAAATATCTGCTACGATTGTCTCAGCATCAATATCTCTCCATCGATCCTGCAATTCAAGACGAATATCATGCAATGGTGTCTCTGCCTGATCTACCAGAATAAGTTTATAAGGATTAAAAGAAGCTACCTGACGCATTATCTCACTACCGATAGAACCGGCTGCACCGGTAATCATCACCCTTTTTCCTTCAAGATGAGAAGCAATCTTATGAATATCCACTTCAATCGGTTCGCGTTGCAAAAGGTCTTCAATCTGGATTTCCTTCAACTGAGTACGATTCAAAGGCTGTCCACCCCACTCACTCAAAGGAGGTGCAGTAAGTAGTTTTATATTATGAGCCAACAAACGATCTGCTATATCCGTTTTCTTCAACTGATCCATCTTAGCCGGAGAAATGATAATGGTGTTCACATCGCGATCCTCCAACCTCTCAATCAGCGTATCATCATTGGGATACACCTTCACTCCCATCATAATCTTATCAATCAATTCCGGTTCGTCGGCAATAAAACCACGCAAACGATAATGATTACGTAAATTCACACGAAGTGACTTGGCTATATTTACACCTACTTCTTTTGCACCATAAATAAATACATTAACTGTCTGGCTACGGTCAAAATTAATGATTTCAAAAAACATTTTAACCACAATGCGCGAACAAGCCATCAGAGCAAAATTTATGACATACGCCATAAACAACACACTTACCGGAGCTATCTTTACATTGAAATATGTATCCAGAAGAACACTCGTAACCATCAACGTCCCATATGATACGGTGAGGGATACGAAAATGCGCATAATATCAACAAATGAAGAGAAACGCAGTACATTGGAATACGTACGAAATACCCGGAAAAATACCAGATTAACAATTACTGTCCAGAGAATAGTCTTATCAATAGTAGAAGAGTCTAAAAAAATACTACGAAAATCATAACGGAGCGCATATGACAACATACACGAAGATACAATAATAAAGACATCAATCAACAGAATAGTCCAAATAGGCAACACCTTTGAGGAAAGGTATCGATGAAAAAATCTTGGTTTCATTCTTTTTACAGTTTTTTGTTTTAGGCGTTGCAAAGATACATTATTTTTATCAACCACCGCTTTATTTTACAAAATAATAAAAAATCTTTTGTGTTTCCCTACAAATCAATAGAAACCGAAAATAATAAAAAAATGTAATAAACGCATTGAAATTCAATGATTCCAATGCGTTTATTACATTCTCAAAAACTTACTAATCAGAAAGGCAAAGGTCCTTCATCTCCTCCACCAAACGGATTGGCACTTTGTGGAGCAAAATCGGGTACAGGCGGCGGAACATTACCAGAGCTACTATTCATACGTGAGCCAAGTACAGGCATCGCCCCTGCATCGGGCACAGGTATTACCATATCATCATCCGGATTCTGGAAACGAGTATATTCACCTTTAAATCGCAACAGAACATCACCCACAGCACCATTACGATGCTTTGCAATAATTATTTCGGCCATACCACGAAGATCATTTCCATGATCGTCCTGAAATATTTTGTAATACTCCGGACGGTGAATAAAACATACCATATCGGCATCCTGCTCAATGGCTCCGGATTCACGAAGGTCACTCAACTGAGGACGTTTTCCTTCAATACCCTCACGATTTTCTACACCACGATTCAACTGTGACAGAGCAATAATAGGAATGTTCAACTCTTTGGCAAGCCCTTTGAGCGAACGAGAGATAGTACTAACCTCTTCCTGACGGCTACCAAAAGCCATACCACTGGCATTCATCAGCTGAAGGTAGTCAATAATAATGATTCTTACACCATGCTCACGTACCAGACGGCGTGCCTTTGTACGAAGCTCAAACACGGATAGAGAAGGCGTATCATCTACATAAAGCGGTGCGTCGATCAGGTCTTTCAGTTTATAGTCCAACTGTTGCCACTCATATGCAGCAAGCTGTCCGCTCTTGATCTTTTCACTGGGTATTTCGCACACATTGGAGATAAGACGGTTCACCAACTGTACATTGCTCATTTCAAGCGAAAACAATGCAACTGGATTACGGAAATTGACAGCTATGTTCTTAGCCATGGAAAGCACAAAAGCCGTTTTACCCATAGCCGGACGGGCAGCAATAATGATAAGGTCGGAATTCTGCCAACCGGAAGTCATCTTATCCAGTTTAGTGAAACCACTCTCCAAACCACTTAATCCATCGGCACGGGCAGCAGCTTTCTGGATCAACTGATACGCTTCACTAATCACCGGATTGATCTGCGTATAGTCCTTTTTCATATTCCGCTGCGAGATTTCAAAAAGCTTTCCTTCGGCTTCCTGCATCAAGTCATCCACGTCGAGCGTTTCGTCAAACGCTTTACTTTGAATGCCACTGGTAAAAGTAATAAGTTCGCGTGCCAGGTACTTTTGCGCAATAATGCGGGCGTGATATTCAATATGCGCCGAAGAGGCCACTTTACTACTCAGCTGTGTGATGTAAAACGGACCACCTACTTCTTTCAAATCACCCCGTTTGGCAAGTTGTTCTTTTACCGTGAGAATATCCACCGGCTGCTGGTTGACTGCCAGATCGGTTATAGCAGCATAGATCAACTGATGACGATGTTCGTAGAATGATTCCGGACGAAGTATTTCACTCACCAAAGAATAAGCATCTTTCTCGATCATCAAAGCACCCAGTACAGCCTCTTCCAGTTCCGGTGCCTGAGGCTGAATACGTCCGTAATCAGTTATAGGTTGCGGAGTTTTGGATTTGGTATTACGTGGAGTTCTTTTGGGTTGTTCAGCCATCTTTATATTTACTATTTAAATTCTATTTATTTACAATCTAATCCTTAAGCACACTGCCAGTATGCAAAGGGGGGTGACAAAGATAGAAAATAAAAATGAGACTGATAGCAGAATAAGATAGCAAGACTGATAAGAAATGTCTATTTACAACCTAATAATGTGTATTTAACATTTATATATCTACACCATTAAAGTACGTACTTTATCCATATAAACTATGCATTTTAACTGTGCGTTAATTACCTATTTAACACTGCGTTAAATACGTAATTTTATAAGTAAGAGAACCTATTTATCTGCATTTTCTTCTTTCAAAGTACCAGATAATACTTCCCGTCAGTACAATCATCAGTATCGTACAGATGATAGATCCCTCAAAGCCAAAAGTACCGCCGTTCAAAATGGTATTCTCTGGCAGTTGCAACTGTAACATTGGCGGACAAAGCTCAATCCCGCTTACTTTATACCCCAACACAGGACCTTGCAACCAATTCCAGAACAGATGTAACGAAATCGGGAACCAGAGATTACGGGTATAGAGAAAAGCAGCTCCGAGCAGACAGCCAGCCAACACAAGATTCAGCATGGGAAGAAAAGCTACATTCGGATTGAAAAGATGCATCAGAGAAAATAACACAGACGAAATCAGCAACGAAAGGAATTTGTTAAGCCTCGTCCGCAGTAACCGTCCCAAAACATAGCCACGAATCATTATTTCTTCTGTAAGGGCAATAAGAATACAGACACCGAAACTCCCCGCCAGATTGGTAAAGCTAAAATGAACTCCCATAATCCTGACCTCTCCCAATGCTAATGAAAGTCCGAATCCAATACCATACAGGAGTACAGCCACCAACAATCCATACAAGAAGTCTTTCCAACGCCCCCGGATACTAAGTCCTAAATCAGAAAACGGGCGATAATCGCAATATTTAAGAACAAACAAAGCAGGAAGAACACTGGCCAACAAACTGGCTGTCTGGATAACTGCATATTGGGACAGTGTATACGAACCATGTACCCCCGAAAGCCCCAAACCAAGATAAGCAGCCACAGAAAGCACCATGGAAAGAAAGAAATATAATCCTATATAAACAGACAGACTGATAAGTACGTGAACCCCTGTCCTGGGATTTTCCTGGCGGATAACATTTTCTTGTTCCATATATAATAATTTACTTTAGAGTATGCCACAATCATATAGCCTTATAGTAAAACTATGCCCACTGCCGCATTATTAATTGTTAAGCCGGAAGCAAAAATAACTATAAAAAACAAAAAGAGAGGCTTGTTCTCTCTTTTTTCTGTATATTTGTCTAAATAAAAGCTCACTCATGAAAATAAAACATTTATTTATAGGTCTGTTCCTGGCTGCAACGACCCCGGGAATTATGGCGCAACCTATTAAAAAGCAGTATTTTGTATCCAAAGCAGGAACATTGATTTCAATGATGACCGAAGACGAAGCAAACAGTGTTACTCATCTTACACTGACAGGAAAAATCAATGCAGAAGACTTCAGACACCTGCGGGATGAATTTAAAAACTTAGAAGTACTCGATATCTCAAATGCAGAGATCAAAATGTATACAGGAAAAGCCGGAACACATCCCGACAAATTCTATGTATATATGCCCAACTTTATTCCTGCATATGCATTCTGCCAGGTAGTAAACGGACAACCTCAAGGAAAGATGTCATTGAAAAAAGTGGTTCTTTCAGAAAAGATCAAGAACATCGAAGATGCTGCTTTTAAGGGTTGCAGTAATCTTGCTATTTGCCAGATCAGAAAGAAAACGCCGCCCAATCTCCTTCCGGAAGGGTTGGCAGACAGTATTACTGCCATTTTCGTCCCATTAGGTAGCAGCGACGGATACAAAATAAAGGATAACTGGAAATCATTTGCCTTCATCGAAGGAGAACCACAGGAAGCTACTTTGCAAGTGGGTGCAATGAGTAGTCTGGAGAGTGAAATACAAAAGGCAGGCTTACAGCCCAAAGATATCAACTTCCTCACAATTGAAGGTAAATTGGACAACAACGACTTCAAACTAATCAGAGACTACATGCCCAACCTCGTTGCTGTAGATATTGCAAAAACAAATGCAACTTCTATTCCGGATTTTACATTCTCTCAAAAAAAATATTTGCTTCGTATAAAATTGCCCCACGGACTAAAGGTGATCGGCCAACGTGTATTTAGCAATTGCGGCAGATTATGTGGTACGGTAGAGTTACCCGCCAGTGTAACCGCTATTGAATTCGGTGCATTTATGGGATGTGATAATCTACGGCATGTGGTAGCTACAGGAGATAAAATTACAACATTGGGTGATAATCTATTTGGCGACGGGGTAGAAAACAAGTTGATATACAAGTAGGAATCGAGAAAATTAATAAAGAAACATAAGAGTGTACATTTTTGTCATGCAAGAGTGTACACTCTTGTTATATAAAGATGTACACTCTTGCATGACCAAAGTGTACATTCTTATTTTAATTGATTATCAGCACCTTACATCGAAATAATAAAATAAAAAAACGAGCAAATTCTTTTAAAGAATTCCTCGCCTCTGATAAGAAAAGCCATAAGGCTTTTCTTTTGTTTTCCTCTTTTTTCCTGAATTACAATCTTCTTTCTTACCTAAAAAAACTTCAATTACCTATTATTCTATTGTTATCCTTATTAATCTTTTACCTTTTATTTGTACCTATTGAAGCTTTGTTTATACCTTAAATTCTAATACCTTAATTTCTTATTTTTACCTTTTAAACTAATAACAATTTCTCAATTGCACTGCAAAGATACAGCTTTTTTCCGTGTGCGCAAACGGTTTTGCGTTTTATAACACTTTTTAAAGCTATAAATCTTTCACATCACTCAGTTCAACCAGCTTATTTACAATAGCATAGATAGTCAAACCGGCAGCACTGTGTATTTGCAGCTTTTTACTGATATTTCTTCTGTGAGTGATTACAGTATGGATAGAAAGAAACAGTTTTTCGGCTATCTCTTTGTTTGTCATCCCCTTCACTACACATACCACAATTTCTTTCTCCCGCTGACTTAGTGTCTCCTGTCCGTCTTCCTCTATATCAGGCTCAATATTCTCCAAACGGGTTATCTTGTTGGAAAGTGTCTCCAGGTCATCAAAAATAGAGATGGAATCGTCGTATTTACTTAGCAGGTTTGCATCAATAAACGAACTTACCAGTGCCACCACCCGAATTCCTTTTCCAGTCGTTTCTTCACGAAATCGCACTACATCAAAATAGTCACCAAATGTTGGGTTTACTACCAATATATCGGGATACTGCGTACGCAGACAGTCGTGTAATGCTTCAACAGAAAGAAGTTCTACCGGCTGGACTTTCAGATTAGGCAAACGTTTTAATGCCAGTGTCAACCCACTACGGATAATCACAGAATTTTCTGCAACAGCTATGCGAATTGCTTCGTTATTTTTCATTGTCATTCATCCTCCTTTCCAACTTCAGAATAGCAGGAACAAAAATATAATCTTCTACTTTACAATGAGACTCAAGCCCCTCTTCACAAGCATATATATCAAACAATGCAGCATTAAGCAAATTGGTGTTTGCCTTAGCAGGACAGTATTTAATAATAATATTTTTAAGTTCAGTCAACTTCTCTCCTACCTGATCATGGTGTTTGGAGAATGTACTGATTTGATAATTCTTTGGTGCGTTATTCTCAAGCAGCGCATCTACATACTTAAACACCGTTCTCTCCTCATACTCCATGTGTTTGCGTACTTCCCGCATATATTCGTCGAAGAATTTAAGAATAAGAAAAGATACATCGTTCTCTGAACAATCAATAGCTTCCAGTAGTTTGCGCCGTATAGCAGGCAGACAGAACTCCAAAAAATAAATATGAGCCTGCCGCAAGTAGTCAACCAATGCCGGAATAGACAGACCATCTGTTTCACCATCCATACGCGAAAATCCCTCGGCCATAAAATTCACTACCGCAAGAAACGTCGGACAATCGACTCCATTCATCTCGCAAACTTCTTTTACCGTTTTGTCTCCAAAGCCCAAAGACAACCCAAAACGGCTCATAACCTGTAACAGAGAGTAATTATCACTGATAAGATCAATCATCTTATCGGAGGATTTATATTTTTGTAATCTGTCCATTTATACCTATTTTTATATTACGCGTACAAAGGAACGGATATTTTTTCGTGCACGCAATCCCCATTTATAGGTATTTTGGGGATTTAAAAATTAATAATTAAAAATTAAAATGCTTATCTTTGCGACGTTAGTCCGGGAAGAAACCTTGACGGTAAAGTTCATACAAGCCTGTAATAAGGCTCATAATCAGAAAGAATTTATCAAGCTACAACACCGGTCTTTTAATTTTCAATCTTTAATTTTTAATTATAAATCATGGCAAAAGAATTAGAACTGAAATACGGCTGCAATCCTAACCAGAAGCCTGCCCGTATCTTCATGAAAGACGGAGAACTGCCCATCGAAGTATTAAACGGACGTCCCGGATTTATCAATTTACTGGATGCATTCAACAGCTGGCAATTAGTAAAAGAGCTGAAAGAAGCTACCGGACTTCCGGCTGCCGCTTCCTTCAAGCATGTCAGCCCGGCAGGTGCTGCCGTAGCGGTAGAAATGAATGAGACGCTAAAGAAGATTTACTTTGCAGACGATCTTCCACTTTCTCCGCTGGCTACTGCTTATGCCCGTGCCCGTGGTGCAGACCGTATGTCATCTTATGGTGATTTCATTGCTCTTTCTGACACGTGTGATGAAGAGACAGCACGCCTTATCAATCGCGAAGTATCCGATGGGGTTATAGCACCTGATTACACACCCGAAGCACTGGAAATTCTTCGTAACAAACGCAAAGGTACTTACAATGTTATAAAAATAGACCCGGCATACCGCCCTGCTCCTATCGAACATAAGGATGTATTCGGTATCACTTTTGAACAAGGACGCAATGAATTGAAGATAGACGAATCTCTGCTCAAAGAGATGCCGACCCGGAATCAGGAGATTCCCACCGATGCCAAACGCGATCTGCTTATTGCCCTCATTACATTAAAGTATACACAGTCCAACTCCGTATGCTATGCCAAAGACGGACAGGCTATCGGTATTGGTGCCGGACAACAGTCACGTATCCATTGCACCCGCCTTGCCGGAAATAAGGCTGACATCTGGTATCTGCGTCAACATCCGAAAGTAATGAATCTCCCCTGGAAAGATAAAATACGCCGTGCCGACCGTGACAATACAATAGACATTTACATCTCTGAAGATTATATGGATGTATTGGCAGACGGCAGTTGGGAACAATTCTTCACCGAAAAGCCGGAAGTACTGACCCGTGAAGAAAAACGCGAATGGCTGGATACGCTAACCGGAGTAGCATTGGGTTCAGATGCCTTCTTCCCTTTTGGTGACAATATTGAGCGTGCACACAAAAGTGGTGTAAGTTATATTGCACAACCGGGAGGTTCGGTACGCGACGATCATGTGATTGAAACTTGTGATAAGTATAACATTGCCATGGCATTTACGGGTATCCGTCTGTTTCATCATTAATATAATTAAGGTGTAAAAGCATCTGGCTTCACACACTTATTAATAACCAATAGCTACATCCCCATTTATAATGAGTACCAACGTGTTATTCCATTATAAATGGGGATTTCCTATATCATCCGGCTACCTTACCTTTGCACCATCATAATAAAACAGAAATTGAAAATGAATAAAATTGGTGTATTTTACGGTTCTACTACAGGAACCACAGAAGACGTGGCCCATCGCATTGCAGAGAAGTTGAATGTTCCTCAGGGAGATATTCATGATGTTTCAGCATTGACTGATGCGCTGGCAAAAGAATATGGTGTATTGGTATTGGGTACTTCAACCTGGGGCGTAGGCGAATTGCAGGACGACTGGTATGATGGCATTAAAATTTTGAAGAAAGCAGACCTGACGCATAAGTTTGTAGCACTATTTGGCTGTGGTGATTCCGATTCATACGCCGACACCTTCTGCGATGGAATCGGTATCTTGTATGAAGATCTGAAAGCCAGTGGTTGTACATTTGTTGGTGCAGTAGACACTGTAGGGTATACTTTCGATTCATCCGTAGCAGTAGTGAACGGCAAATTTATGGGGCTCCCTATTGATGAAGTGAACGAAGACGGCCAGACAGACGAACGCATTGCTCAATGGGTGGAAATACTCAAAAAAGAAATTAACTAATACTTTTTATTATATATACTTGCATTATGGCCACTGAAAGAACAATCCCCGGAGAGGTAAGAATTTTCCTGAATCACATTTATGAATTTAAGAAAGGAGTACGCAACATGGTACTCTATACCATGAATCGTGAATATGAAGAATTTGCAGTGCGCCGACTGGAGAATCAAAACATCAGTTATATGATTCAGAAAGTAGGGCCAAACAAAATCAACCTGTTCTTTGGTAAACCGGAGTGTATGGAGGCTATCCGCCATATCATCATCCGTCCGCTCAATAAACTGACTCCTGAAGAAGATTTCATCTTAGGAGCTATGTTGGGGTATGATATCTGCCAGCAATGCAAGCGATATTGTGGTAAAAAAGGAGGTATTAAGATTGCCGTTTAGTATCGTTTTTTTTGTATGTGTTAGCTTATTTGCATGTCTTTTTTGGGAAAGAAGCCGCTTCGTTAGGGAAAGCGGCTTCTTCTATCTTTCAATAGATCTTAAAATCCACAATAAAGATCATCAAAGAACTTAGTTATTTTCCTGATCTCTTTTCAGATTGAAAAAATCTTTAAAATGAATACAATCAATATGATATTTTCCCTTAGTAAATACTATTTTAGTAGCATAAATCAATTCACTTGGTAATATATTGGAATTCATCTCTTCTTCTTTTTTTATTTCATAAATATTCCACTCCGACACTAATTTCATCATATATTCTGTGAACAAAGGTTGATTCTTACTCTCAAAATCCCCTTTTTCGTTGGTATAAGAAAACGTATTATGTTTATTCCAGATTGTAACAAGCATATTACCTTGAACACCATACATTTCTAAGATATAAACAGTATCTTTTTCAGGAACATGCTTGAAATTATTTAAATAATCCAATTGAGTCCTGTAAAAATTCAGTGATTTTCCAAGAATATCTTGACTTCCTTGACAAGTGTATATATCTTCATATATTTTTAAATTACTCACATGCTTTTTTGTATTACATCCACAAGTAATGAATAAAAGCATTACATAAAACAAATAATTTTTCATAAATTTATCTCCTCCTATAAATAAATGGGGTTGACAACAATGGAATACCGTTAGGAGCTATTCCATTTGACTTCCAATAAAACAAACTTGTTACACCTCTAACTATTCTGGTACTTTCTAACCCGACTCGTGTTCCTGTACTTGCATCTATTCCATAATGGGTTCGCAATAGAATCCCATTTTCTGCTCTTAGTTGATTTTCTATATGGGTAGCATATTTTTCAGAATTAGGGATTGCTACCCCTCCTGCTGTAACCCAAGTAGAATTATCAATAGTGCCGTTCCAAACATCTTGAATATGTGCCATTTCATGCCCCAATCCAATATATGAAGGTCGATTTTCAGATCCTATAGCATTTATGCCTCCTGCTGTCGAGTTAGGATTCCATTTGATAAAAGCTCCATTAATGTCCGCTGTATTATTTCCTCGCACAATTTGTACTCTATTTGTCGAACTCATCAAATCACTAACTAAAGTATTCCCTACATTTCCCCCTACACGCAAATTATTTATTGCAGTAGTCAAATTATTTAAATATGTATCATTACCCGAATATACCTGACCATTACTACCTATAAAACCATAATTTCCATTTGCATCTTGTCCATAGTAATAAGTACTGCTACTAATGCTTGTAGTGCCATTAGGATTAGTCATAGTGGAATTAATAATATATGTAATGCTATCTCCCCTTAAATCAATTGCATTTATTGGGTTATTCGCGCAATACGCATACGGACTTATTGAATAATATTTCTCACACAACGGATCAACAGACATAAATCGTCCTAAAGCCGGATCATGCCAACGGGCCTGAAAGTCATATAAGTTTAATCCCATCAATCTCTCAAGTTCTTTGCCTCCAAAACGATATGCCTGCGGATTTTTTCCCCACTTGGAATCTATTACCGGCATACCATAAGGGAAATAGTCATCCATTCCTTTTACAGAACCCGTTGAAAAAGCAGTAGCCCTATTATTTCCTAAATGATCTTTGATATAAAAATAATATTCCCCATCTTTAATATATCCATTATCTATAAGAATCTTATCAAGATATGGTTCACCCTCAGGAGTTGTTTTATATATAATATTTCCAAAATAAAATGTAGCCTCGTCTCTGTCAGTAGAAGCCATTGTTGATACTCCTCCTGCTATTTCGGCAGGATTAAGCGAACGTCTTAATGATACAGAGCTTGAAGCCATTATCTTCTCCCCCGTTGCTAAGTAAATATAAGTAATACTACCGGATGCCAAATTATTATTAACGGTTATTTGTTGCGGTAAGTTAAGACTATTATTTATTATCGTTGCACCTTTATAAGGATCTTTTGTGACTGCACCATTCAGATCATACTCATAAGAAGCAGAGGGTCCAACTCCTGTTAAATTTCTAAAATCATATGAATAATATGTTTCTGAATAGTCTGTAGCATCAACCACTGATTGAACTTGATTCCCTGAATGAGTAATCGTCAATTCATCACAAGAATCGTAACTATCTTCAGCAGTGACACCACTCCTATCTATATATATAATATTCCCATGCTTATCGTACTCAAAAAAGGTAGTAGGTGCCGCTCCATATCCTGCATCTGCATAGCTTGTCATTCTTGAAAGATCATCATACTCCATTGATACTTCCCAATAATATTGAGGCCTTTTTGAATGTCTATATTCATTCATATATATCACATTCCCAATGTTATTATATTCAATACTTTCTCTATATACACTGTTATTTAGGTTTGTTGTCCATGAGCGGATATTGTATGAATAATCCGTTTGCAGACCTTCTTGACCATTTGCTTGTTCTGAAATCAATCGCCCCAATTCATCATATGTATTTCGAGCAATAACAACCTCATTCCCCTCATTCAATTTATGTCGTATTTCTATTAAGCGTCCTGCATGATCATACTCATAACTATATAGTTCACTGATTTGATTTATATCAGTCATTAAGTGCTCATGCAATCTTTTTACAGGTTGTCCTTGAAAATTATAAGCTAAATATTCATTGTCAAATGCTTCTCCTGACATTCTACTCTTCCTGGACTGAATAAGGCGTCCACGATTATCATAATATAAAGCAGAATACTCATCTAAAGCTCCTTCCCAGCCTGCAGGAATTGTATTTACATAAGTACCAGTAAGTAGACCTTTTGCAGAATAATCATTAACATTATATCGTTTACCATACCCCGGACGTTCTTCGTATACGAGTTCTTTATTCCTATTGGTAAGAAAATCATAATTATCATAATAATTACTCATAAAGCATCTTCTATTTTCAGGAATAAAATCGGAGAAAGAATATCCTTTTTCTACGTTATATGTTCCAATGACAAGCTTATCCTTATAATTTTCATTTGATATATCAGTATTCCGACACGTACCGGTTTGAACTATTCTACCTAACGCATCAGGAATAGAATATATCCATTCATGCTTTTTACGTGATTCACCATCCTGAGTAAAGATCAATCGATCTGTTCTATCATATACATAATAAATCCAGTCACATCCTGGCAAACGCTTTCTTATGCAACGGTTACGTTCATCATATTTATATAGATAGGCATATTGCTTTACTTCAAGACTATTATCTGCCATAGATTTATTCTCCTTTATTATTTTATCGGCTAATATCGGAGGAATAACATAATTCAAATTACCAAAATCATCATAGACATAATAAGTATCGTGAGCTTCATTATTATTCATCTGTCGAATAAGAATAGTTTGTTCCAAGCTATTTTTAAATTCATAAGAAAGATTTCCTATTTCATTCTTCTTTTCAGTTACATATAATTCCCCCACAGCATATAACCCGGACTTTACAAGAGATGCATTTAAGCCACTACCATCTATTTTGAAGTACATACAAGAACGATTACCAATAGCATCATTTGTCAAATAACTCACCTTATTCGAAGAATTACTACTGTGCCAGTTAGCTCCCGGACCGTATTGTTCCAAAACTCTATTTAGAGGAGATGCTTCATAAATAGTTTTTGAATACGGATTTAAATCATTCCCATAAGAAGTAATTGCCGACGATTTTAGATCTGTTACATTAGTGAAATTACCATTATTTCCCATTATAATTGCAGGCAACCATGTAGCACATTCTCTCCCATACATATCATACTCTTGCAATATTACCAAACTGTTATGCGCAGGGGTAATACCAACCTGAACTGTTTGCGTCAAACGTCCTAAGCCATCAAAATATTCTATTACATCTAAATATTTATTTTGATCCGTCTCATCCACCATAGTTCTGGTCTTGATATAGTTTTGATCCTGACTTTGTGATAATACACAAATAGAATATATTAAGTATACTATAGCTAATATGTACTTTTTCATAATCACTTTATGTTATTGATCGTGGTAATTATAATCATAAATCTGAAGAGTCTTTTCTTGATTGCTTTCATCTTTCAGATAGGTTCGTTTTAACCGTCCTAAACTATCATATTCATAATAGGTTGTTATTCCGGAGGGATCAGTGATTTCATTTATACCTATCAAAGGTCTATATTTATAAGTTGTTACAAAGGCATAAGGAAGATTTGTACGTAATAAATCCCCCATCATTTCCAATGTTTCATCAGCTGGATTCTTTACATTTTGTATCATCACTAACTGGTTTGTATTTAAAACATTCAGTACTTCCTCATAAGAAGCATTTTTTATTTCAGCCACAGGATATTGCCCCTCGTAACTCCAAATATAGACAATCTTTGTACCACCATCTTTTGTTATATACAAAGGATTACCTTTTGCATCATATTCGTGATATATGATACGTACTTGTCCGGTATCTGCCTTAGTACTATAATTTTCTTTTTGAGGAAGAATCAGACCATTACCATAATCTTTGTATGTGATTATTTTCTTACTAATAACACTCCCATTAATTTTCTTTTCATACTGAACAGGAGTAGTCATTCTATTAGAATTTATCAAATCAGACGCAGTACTCATCTGTTCAGGAGATAAGGCAGAAAGGTCTTCCCATGGATATAAAAATTCTTCGTTTAGTGTATTTCCCGTTCCACCGATAGAAGTTATTTTTCCTTTCAGTATTTTTTTATTTTCCCGTACTACATAGTTATATTCTGTAGTATTGGTGATTGCACCATTTGTATTATATACGGTTACAATCTCTTTTCTGGGAAAAAGACGTGCAAACTGTAATTGATAAGAATAAGAATCATAGAAACCACCAGAATAAGAATCAAAAGCACCATAAATATTTCCTGAAAAGACCCGACACGGTTTAAAAGAATCCTTAGTAAGATCTGTCCATGTAAAGTGAGGCGACAGTTCAGTCTCACAATTACAATTACAAGGACCGCTATAGTTTAAATGATTCTGTATTCCAAGTAAAACCTCAAGATTATTAAACTCATGAAATAAATGATAGTCATATTCTATTTGTTCTCTCTGTATTTTATTAAAAAAATTATTTACTTTGACGTATTTAATCTTTTCTACCAAATTAGGAGCGGATATCGTATTTAGTTGATATGGATATCGCGGATTAAAAAAGCTCTGACCTTCACCTAATGCCCATTGAGGTCGCAGTTGCCTACCATTAGGACCATAATTAGGCCCCAAAGTCCAATCCAGAGCAGGAAGTCCAGCGGCTGAAGATGTCCTGTTAGACATGGCATTCTTAACACTATTCTCATATTCATATTTATAAACTGTTTTAATATCATCATTCTGAAACTCGGTAACTTTATCATACCAAACATTGGGTTCAAATAACATATAGTTCCAGATATAAGATTGAGAGCTAAAAGAAAGCACACGTCGAGTAACATATAGAGGAGCCTCAAAATCCGTACCCCTCCACATCGTAGATATAGTAACGGCTGCACCCTCATCCACAAAGGTATCTAAAGTTGGCTCTGCAGGAACAATACCATATCCAGTATAATAAGAATCTACTTTTGCTTGTTCTTCATTAGTACCCATAGTATCCCCATATTTATATGTCTTAATTACTGCAGGAGCAGTTGGAGAATCTTTTGTTATCATTTGAGACAATCGTACCCCTCCACCTTCTGTTAATTGTTTATATGATATATGAGAAATCCCAGGATTCTCTTCACAAAGAGTATTTATATCTCTCCCTAGAAATTTATGTGTCTCATACTTAAACTCGGTAGTACCTCCTAATGGATATGTTACTTTTTCTAAAATATTAGCTTTTATAAAATTACCGTCAACCTTTCTTGACATCCCTCCTGCATAATAATTTATTCCACTAGTTGATGTTAAAACAATCATCTTAGGTACTAAAAGTCCCATCCCTTCTCCATTATAATATCCCCAATAATCTTGTGGTACGTAATAACCAGTACTACCATTTCCCTGAAAAAAGGAAAAACGCTGCGGATTATATTCAAAGCTATAACGACCTTCCCCCGATACGATTAAATTATTCAATAAATCACCTTCAGTATTATATTCCAAACAAACTTTTTTTACTAAATTTAAATTTGAGCTTACCTTTATTTCATTAAGAGTACAATTACTATTATTCATATAATTAAAATCAACAGTACCAAGAGGGAAATATATTTTTTTTATTAAAATGTTTTGAAGTGTTTTACATATCTCTCCTTCAGTACTATGACTCATTATCGGTTCTTTTTGAGACAAATCGTCATCAATTTCATAACCATGAAGATAAAAATTCATAGGTACCCATGAATGAAAATCAAACCAACTTTCAGAATGGCTCTTAAATGATCTGGATATTCGACTTTTTGCTTCCCAATCAAACAACACTATATTATTATTAGGTAATATAATCTTTTTTAATCCCCATGCAGATATATAAAGTTGTGGATTACCATTTGAATAATATGTTCTTTTTTCTAAACAGCTATCATCTCCTCCAAAAATATATGTTATACCTTTTTCATCTTTCACTATAATCTGTCGTTCGGTTGCTTCTATTTTTGCGAATGATCCATCTGTTATACCAATCCATTTATCTCCTTCTTTTTCAAGCACAAAGTTAATCTTTTCATCAGGAAGATGTATTGTAAAAATATCCACTTTTGAATCGATATTTGTATATTCCCAATCGCTGGGATAATTATCATTTAATTTAGTCAACGTACTTTTCAAATAAAGAAATTCTTGCTTAAAATTTGAGAAATCCATCTCAGCCACATCACAAGTACTCCGACGAGATGAAAAATCATTTCGTCCCATTAAAATTCTTGTAATTCTCAAAGCAGGCTGTAATATCCAGCCATACCCCATCGGATGAGGACTATCTTCTGGTTTAATACCATTTGTTGCATATTGAAAAGAGATCGGCAAAGAAAAATTTCCAATATTGATTTGATAAAATGGAACACTTATATTTACGGTGCCTGTAGCTAAAGAAGGTTCATGATTACCATATTTCATGAATTTTTGAGACTCAGGCGTAGGTAACACTACATTTGGTATATTAGGAATATATCTTGTATCTGCCATTGGAACTGCTGAACGCAATTGAATAGAATCTAATTGAATACTATTTATAATACTATCCTTAACTTCAGCTTGGGCTTTTAAGATCATAATACTTACAAAAAAATAGAGCAATATTATTGTGGTTTTCTTCATTACTATCATTTTTTAAGAACAATATTAGATATCAATTCATTTTCCACATTAAACTGTATGATATATGCTCCCGGAAAAAGAGTAGAACAATCAATTGTTTCTCTATATAACCCCATATCCATATACTTCACAGGAATTATTTTCACGATCCCATGTACAGAGCTATACAATGTTATGCCAACATTAGCTCCTTGTTCTAACTTATATTCTATATTCAATTCTGTCGAAACAGGATTAGGCCAGAAGTTATGAGAGAAATTCTGATTAATCCAATTTGTAAGTATGTTCGGAACTTTCTCATTATTCAAACTATCCAATACTATTGTATTATCTAAATCGTCGTCCAGATAATAGTGGTTTACAGGTGGATAAAAATAAGCAGCTGCAAATGTCTGTTTTCTTAAGCTATCTATAACATCAAATGCCTGAACCGTTTCAAAGACTGGATAACGATAACCTTGAGCATACCAACTATATGTATCTGCTTCTATTTGTTTATGATGCTTTTCAACTTTCTTTTTTAGTTGTTTCCTTAGAAATATATTACTAATATCATTCGATCCAATATTATTCTTTATATATAAAGTATCATTTATTAATTGAGTCGTTTTAATTCTAACAACATGATTAAGTGTATCGCCAGTAGGCAATATCATTTTCCCATAAGCATCCGATTCAATACTTATATTCCCAAAAGTATTAGTCCCACTTTGTGAAGAATGTATTCCTTCAGACTCAAATTTATGCTCAATTCTTTGTTTGTAATCAAAAGGATATGTCATTAATGGAAATGGAATTGTATTGTGCATAAGGGTTATAGGATTTTCATGTCCCAAACAGAATAATGTATCATTCTTTACTTGATAATAATACATCGTAGAATGTTCTTTGCCAATAATTAAATTGTTGATATCTGAATTCTCCTTTAAAAGAGTATCACATCCCATAATATAGATACTATCATTAATAAGACAAGGAGAATGAAAACTCAATTTATATTTAGAATTAATCGTTTTAAGTTCACTGAAATTCCAGATAACATTTTCACCAGATCTTCCTGGATCCTTAAATTCAACTTGCTCTTTTATGATTTCATCTCCACTACGAATACAATTATTCTTATAGGTTATTTGACTAAAAGCCCAAAAAGTAGAAAAAAAAGAGAATGATAATAGTAATAGCAATGATTTTCCCATAGCAACAGTATTTAAGTTACAAGATAAAGTACTCCTTATCATTCAATTGTTAAAGAATATGCTTTACCATTAACAAAGATAACAAAAAACTGAGATACAGACGTAAATCGGCAAAATTATTTATACACATCTACCTCATTTTGTAGCCTTTCTTTATAAAAAAGTCATAAATAACTTCCTTTTCATAATTATTCTGATCTTTTAAATCTTAATTACCTATTTATACTGATAACCGACTATAACATTCATTATTTGTGGGTATTGTCGCCCTTTTTAATCTCATCTACCTTTGCCCCCAGAAAAATTTATATAAAACATGAGAAAATTAACAAGTTTATTTATCCTCTGTTTCCTGATGTCTTTCGGCAAAACAGTTGCACAGGGAAAAGACTCTACTAAGAAAGAAGAAAAGAGTTCTTCTTACACAGAAGAATATAATAAGTTCCGTTTTGGCGGATATGGTGAAATGGTAGCAAGCTACATGGATTACGGACTCAACCGAATGACCGAAAAGGGTAGTGTGAAAGAGAACCGGGGTACAGTTGCAATCCCGCGCTTTGTACTCGCCTTTGACTATAAGTTCTCTCCCACCTGGATATTAGGTGCCGAAATCGAATTTGAATATGGAGGAACAGGAAGTGCACGCGAGATAGAATGGTACGAAGAAAACGGGGAGTATGAAGTTGAAATAGAAAAAGGAGGTGAAGTAGCACTCGAACAATTCCATATTACCAAATTGATTCATCCTGCTTTCAACATCCGCGCCGGACACATGATTGTTCCCGTTGGTCTGACTAACTCACATCACGAACCGGTTAATTTCTTCGGAGTCTATCGCCCCGAAGGAGAAACTACCATACTTCCTTCTACCTGGCACGAAACGGGTATCGCATTCTTCGGTAAAGTATATAAATTTGATTATGAGTTGCAATTAGTAGCCGGACTGGATCCCCAAAACTTCCGTAATACAAACTGGGTAGGTAAAGGACGCCAGGGAGCATTCGAAATTGACAAATTCACAAGTCCTGCATTTGTGGCACGGCTCAATTACTCCGGAATACGCGGACTTCGTATCGGCGGTTCTTTCTATTATAACCAAACAGCAAAAAACAGTAGTAAACCAAGCAGAAATATAGGACATAAGTTCCCTGTAACAATTTTTACAGCAGATGCACAGTATAAGAGTCCGAAAAACACTTTCATAGCTCGTGCCAATATGGTTTATGGTAATCTCGGAGAAGCTGCCAGCCTTTCGGAAATCAATCGTAAATCACCAAAAGCGACCGGATATCCTACCACAGACGTAGCTAAAAATGCAGTAAGCTATGCAGGAGAAGCAGGCTACAACATCGGATCTTTCTTCGGTGAAAAAGCACCGCGCATTTATCCGTTTGTTCGCTACGAATATTATAATCCTATGGAAAAAGCCGGTTATCTGAAAACACCGGATGCCCGCCTCAAAACCTCTATGTGGACAGTAGGACTAAACTACTATGCACTGCCCAACCTCGTAGTAAAAGCAGACTACAGCAAACGCAGAATTGGCGGTGGTAAATACAACAACGAAAATATAACCTCAATAGGTATTGCCTATGTGGGTTGGTTTGTAAAGAGATAACTTTAATAATAAACAAATAGAAAGTAAAAAGATGAAGACAAGAAATTTATTTCCAATCTTGTTAATGGGACTTACATTAACGTTCAGTGCATGTAGTGATGATGATGAAAAAAAGACGGGTGAAACAGATACCTATGAAAATCCATTCGAAAAATACAAAGCAGAGATTGCAGCAGCTGACACAAAAATCAAGTTGAATGATGATGTACTGGATCCTGCCATTGCCACTTATGTAGATGATGTAGTACTCCCCACTTATGCAATGATGCTGGAGAAAATCACAACGTTCAATACATTGGTACAAGCCATGCAGTATGGTTCATTAAGCAACAACCAGATTGCCGACATATGTGAAGCCTGGAGAGCAGCACGTATTCCATGGGAAGAGAGTGAAGCTTTCCTGTATGGACCCGCAGCCTTGAAAAAACTCGACCCGAGCCTTGATAGCTGGCCATTGGATAAAGACGGTATACAGCAGGTACTTGAAAAAGGAGATTTCTCTCATGTAGATGATGAAGTAGACGATGATGACAACGCTCCTACCAATGCAGCACAAAACGTACGTGGTTTCCACACTGCCGAATATCTGTTGTTTGCAGATGGTAGTGCCAAAGCGGCTGATGCCTTTACAGAAAATGCAGTATTGTTCCTGAAAGTAGTAGCCAGACACATGCTGAAAGATACTAAAGAATTGTATACAGCATGGAAAGATGGCTTAGGAAGTTCCGATGCTGATGTGCCAACTGCTTATGGTGAAATGATGAAAAGACACAGCAGCACAGATCTCTATAAAACTGCTGCCGCAGCTATCGCCGATATTTTTAATACAGAAGGCGGAATGCCGGCTATCGCTAACGAAGTAGGTGAAGCCAAAATTGGTGATCCGGTTAATGAATGGAATGCCGGTAACAAAGAGGAAGCTGTACTCAAAGTAGAATCATGGTATAGCTGGAATTCATTGGATGATTATGAAAACAACATCATCAGTATCCAGAACGCCTACCTTGGCAAAAGAAACAACGATTATAGCACAGATGCTACTGCCAATAGTTTCTCCAGCGTAGTGAAAAGCCTCAACCCAAAACTGGATGAGCTTCTGAGAGCACAAATCATTACTACCCGCCGGGCTATCAGAAATATCCCTTATCCATTCCGCAGCAACCTGGATCAGAAGGCAGCTATCACAAAAGCTCAGAAAGAGTGTGCCAGCCTGGTAGACGGATTGGAACTTGCCGGTCGTAAAATAGCATCTGCAGCCGAATAAAAACAGTAACTAAAAACATTCTAAAATGAAATTGTTTGTCGATAAACACTATTTGGCAAAAGAGCAACATACATACAAAGCCTGTACAAGGCTTTGTATGTATGTGTTATTCGGAAGTCTGTCCCTCAGCGGATGTGACAACTCTATGGATGACAAGCTCATACTCAAACCGGACGGAAGTGTAGCATTACCTGCCGAGCTATCAGCCGGATACTCTACGATCTTTGCTACCGCATCAGATGCTTACGACATCAATGCAGACTGGGTAACCGGAGAGTTGGAACACCGGTTCAACCGGGGCAATAATCTATACGACCGAACCAGAGGAACGGATAATTCTTCAGGCGGAGGATTGGGCCCTGTATATGCCGGATACTCATGTTCCAGCTGCCACAAAGGTGCCGGACGTTCAAAACCTTCAACAGCCGTGGGAGGCAGTGAGAACGGATTTTCATCCATGCTGGTTTATATCCTGAGAAAAAACGGAGGGTACTATCCCGAATATGGGCGTGTATTGCATGACCAAGCCATCTATGGCGTAAAACCAGAGGGGAGACTAAAGGTTACCTACACGGAAGAAACCTTCAACTTCCCTGACGGAGAAGAGTACAAGCTACAGACACCTCATTATGAAATTACCGATTGGTATGCCGAGAATATAGCTCCCGAAGATCTGCGTATCAGTGTACGCATCCCCCTACGCCACGTAGGCATGGGACAAATGATGGCACTGGATCTGGATGAGCTGAAACGTCTCGCAGCCAAAAGTAACTATCCGGAATATGGTATTAGCGGACGCCTTAATTATATCACCGAAAGAGGGATAAAACAGATTGGCGTATCGGGCAATAAAGCACAACATGCCGACCTGACCGTAGAACTTGGTTTTTCTTCTGACCTCGGTGTAACCAACGACCGCTATCCGGAAGAAGTATGCCAGGGACAAAGCCAGATGATGGGATTTGCCAATTATGGTATTCAGGTATCCACACAAGATATGGAAGACGTTGACCTCTACATGCAAACCCTCGGTGTACCTGCACGACGGAACGTGACAAATGAAACCGTAAAGAAGGGAGAAGAGATGTTTTATAAAGCCAAATGCCAGTTATGCCACACGCCAACACTACATACACGCCCCCGAGGCACTGTATTGCTCAATGGTACACAGCTCCCCTGGTTAGGCAGTCAGACCATCCACCCCTACTCCGACTATCTGCTACATGACATGGGCCCCGGACTTGACGACGGTTATCCCAGCGGGTTAGCCGCAGGATGCGAATGGCGTACTACTCCATTGTGGGGTATCGGCCTTCAAGAGGTCGTAAACGGACATACCTATTTCTTACACGACGGACGTGCACGCAACCTGACAGAAGCAATCATGTGGCATGACGGTGAAGGTGCCGCATCACGTATTCTTTTCTCCAGAATGAGTAAAGAAGAACGGAGTGCATTACTCACTTTCATTGAATCTCTCTAAAACAAAAAGACCTAATCAGACAAAAAAGCAACAAAAATGATACATCAAATAACAAAAACAACCGCCATCCTCGCGTTCAGTGCCCTTACTGTAATGCCAGCTATGGCACAAGAGAAAGAAGTAGACGACAAATATGTAGAAAATGATGTCGTATCACTTGCCGGCAAAAAAGGATTCTCATTCAGTACCAGAGCCGGAGACTTTTTACTAAAACCCTATGTACTGGTACAAACTTCGGCGCGCTTCAACCGCTACGATGACGAAGGACTCGAAAACATGTATGCTGACAACATCGCCAATACCGGTTTTGAAGTTCCCAATGCCATTTTAGGTTTCACTGGAAAAGCTTTTGGAAAGATTACCTTCAACCTTTCACTCAATGCAGCCAAAAGTGGAGGTGCGTTATTGCAACAAGCCTGGTTTGATATCGCTTTCAAAGAATCTCTCCGCTTCCGTGTCGGTAAATTCAAAACACCGTTCACGCATGCTTATCTCTCTACACTGGGCGAGACACTCTTCCCCGTTCTTCCCCCATCAGCCAGTACAATAGTCAATCTTCCCTACTCCCTCAACAGCGTGGGACCTACTTTTGCTACCGGTTTTGATCTGGGTGCCGAACTTCACGGACTCATTAATAACCGCTGGAATTACCAGATAGGTATCTTCAACGGAACAGGGATCGATGTAAACACAGCCACCAAAACAATGGGGCGTGACCGTAAATGGCTACCCTCACTTTTGTATGCAGGACGAATAGCATACATGCCTAAGGGTGAGATGCCTGCCACTCAGGGTGATCCGGATAATCTGTATACAGACAAGATGATGATTGGCCTTTCTACCTCATACAACGCCGAAGCCGAATCACAAAGTAGTAACGACTGGCGTGTCGGTGCAGAATTTGCCTGGATAAAAAACAGACTGTATCTGGCCGCAGAAGCCTATTATATGAATATGAACTTCACCAAACGCCAGAATATCTCCAATGACTATCACTTCTGGGGAGCTTATGTTCAGGCAGGATACTTCATCACCAATAAGTTACAGGGAGCTTTACGCTATGATCTTTTCGACCGTAATGGTACGGATGTGGACGGTTTACTGAATATGCCTGCCGTAGGTATGAACTATTATTTCTGGGGATCGCACCTCAAACTGCAAGTAATGTACCAGTATATGGGACGTACCAAGCACAACACACAGAATGACCGCGAAGAGGACGGACTGGGTATAGCACGCCATAGTGCCACAGCTATGTTACAATTCACATTCTAAACGACTATGAACAAAATATTCAAATATGGAATAGCTCTTCCCTGTTGTAGCCTCCTGTTGAGTGGTTGCGATGACGGGAAGATCTACCCGGACGACTCTATTGATGCGGGAAGAACAGTCACCATCCAGGTTTCCTTTACCGGTGTGCGTGCCTATCCCGACTATAACATGCTGACATTTGCAGCCTTTGGCGAAGATGCCCATGAACCGCTTCTGACGCAGCGCCTCTCCCGCCCCACCGAAGGCAGGGTAGAAGAATACACACTAATGGGGCTTCCGGAAGGGACAAAAGCCGTCGGCATTGCCCTCGTCAGCAGAGGACAGACATTGATTTATAAATACTGCTCCGTAGATATTGACACATCGGTAAAGGAAACGATTCTTCCGAAAACGACTGTCAACCTGGCCACTTATGACCGGATACAAGAACAGGTGTTCGATGCCCACTGCATCGCTTGCCATGGGAAAAGTTCGGGCCAACCGGCAGGTAATCTGTTTCTCACCGAAGGAAAAAGTTACTCAGCTCTGGTCAACGTAAAAGCCGGGGCTCCCGTAGCCAATGAGAAACCATATGTAACTCCCGGTGAACCAGATAACAGTTTTCTGATGGATATATTATCCGAGAACATATTAAGCCACAACCATACGGACATCTTCAACGGTAGTGAAACCACCGAAGTTAATAATCTCCTTAATGCCTGGATAAACAACGGCGCCAAAGAAGAATAAATTAGAAGAAAGACAAGTTATGAAATACCAACATCACTCTTTTAATGAGAAAGAGGTAGAAGTACAAATAGCTTCGTTCTCAAACGGAAACGAAGTATCCGAATACCACATTATACTACAAGGCACTCAGCCAACTCTCACTTATAAGGAGCAACTGAATAACCTGACAGATGTTTACAACTCACTACTGACGGGAGAGCTTAAAGGTGCCAGTGCCCTGTTTAAGCGTTATTTTCTCAGTGATGCTGCCAATCAGGAGGAGATGCTGTTGGCCATGGCCACCGAATATTCGGACTGTGCCCTCTCCATTGTAGAGCAATCGCCACTGAACGGCACTAAAATTGCTTTGTGGGTATATCTGCAAACGGATGTACAAAGCCGTGCCCTGCCCAACGGATTGTTTGAAGCTGTCCATGGCAATTACCGCCATTTCTGGGGAGGAAGTGCCTTTAATCGTGCAGCAAACTCCGAATATCAAACACGGTTGTTGCTCAATGACTATGTGATGCAACTCATGGAGCAAGGATGCACGTTGGCAGACCACTGCATACGTACCTGGTTCTTCGTACAGAATGTAGATGTCAATTACGCCGGAGTAGTAAAAGCCCGCAACGAAGTATTCGTTACACAAAACCTGACGGAACATACGCACTACATAGCCAGTACAGGTATTGGGGGCCGGCATGCCGACCCGAAAGTAACTGTGCAGATGGATACCTATGCAGTGGATGGTATCTCTGCCGCACAAGTACAGTATCTCTATGCTCCCACACATCTCAACCCGACTTACGAATATGGAGTTAGCTTTGAGCGGGGTACTTGTGTCAAGTACGGTGACCGTCGGCAGGTGTTCATCTCCGGCACAGCAAGTATCAACAACAAAGGAGAAGTGGTACATCCCGGAGATATCCGCCTGCAAACCCACCGGATGTGGGAGAATGTAGAAGTCCTGCTACAAGAAGCCGAATGTACATTTGACGATCTGGCACAAATGATTGTGTATTTGCGTGACACCGCAGATTACCAGATAGTGAAGCAATTGTTTGACGAACGTTTCCCCCAAATACCCAAAGTGATTTTGCTCGCACCAGTCTGCCGTCCGGGATGGCTCATTGAAATGGAGTGCATCGCCACAAAGGCAGACCGGAACGAAGCGTTCGCAAACTACTGATGAAAACTGAAAAATAATTCGCTAATATGACAACTGCCAATTAGCGAATTATTTAAAACCATACAATAACCAGGTAAACTGTATGCACAGTTATGCCAATAATCAGTCTTTATGCTGGTGGGTAGGTTTATCCTTGTGATGATCATATCCGTCCGTCAACGTTTTCATGAAAGCAACAAGAGCGGCTTCCTCTTCAGGAGTCAATCCCAGGTTACCCAATTCATCTTTATTCACCGTAGCAGGATATTCGGCTGGTGGAAATTCATCACTTACGTCACGTACATTATAGAAATGTACAATCTCTTCAAGTGTTTTGAAATACCCGTTGTGTCCGTATGGCGCTGTCAGTTCCACATTACGAAGCGTAGGTACACGAAACTTTCCGTTCTCCTCCGCCTTTCGGACAATAGCTCCCAATCCAAGGTCTATAGAGTCCGGAGTCAGCAGAAAATACTCCCGAGGAACACAGTAATGCGGGTTTTCGGGATTTTTAGGAATACCCAGATTATCATAAGTATGGTCAGTAAACAGCGTACGGCGGGCAATAACATCCCGTTCCAGAATATGGCACTCGGCACAAAGCCCTTTACTTTCAAAAAGATCAAGTCCCAGTTTCTCCTGTGCAGTAAGCGTATAGTTACCTTTCTTATATGCGTCAAACCTGGAAGAGAAAGGATTTACCTCTTTTGAAGACTGGTATGCCGCCAATGCATCGGTAATATAGGCATACAGGGAGTCTACGTTTTCCGTCTCACCATAAATGCGTATCAACTGCGGATAATAAGAGGTACGTTTCACTTTGTCTACCACCATACGCTTGTCATGATTCCCCATTTCAACAGGATTGAGGAAAGGTTCACTTGCCTGAGCCTGTAAAGAAGGCGAACGCCCGTCCCAGAACAGACCGCCTACATAAGTTTCCTCCTTTTCATCGTAATACAGATCGGGAATGAATTTTGAATAAGAGATGGTCATCGCATTGCGTTGAGAGTAAAGCCCTTTCACCGCACCTTCGGATACGGCACGGGAATCAATGTCTGCAAAACCTTTAGTCAATGTATGGCAAGTGGCACAGGACTGTCCGGCAGGTTCGGAGAGCGTAGCATCATGGAACAACCGGTTGCCAAGTAACTCTTTCTGTTTATGATAATGGGTAGGATCGTGCATGCAGGATGCCAGACTGAATACGCCCAACAGCAACACAGCATGAAGCAATGGTGTGTGTTTCATAGATGTTTTAGTTATAAATATGTCTTAATAATGGTATACAAAAATATATATTTTATCTGAACTATACAAAAGAAAGGAAATAAGAGATGGAGAAAAGGAGAGAAAAAAGAAGACAATCTAAAATGAGGTCAATCGCTTGCTGAAGGTAATTATGACAGCGTAAACAGTAAAGGCGCAGGCTGCATGTAGTAAAGGCGTTCCCTGCATGCAGCCTGCGCCTTTACTACATGCAGGGAACGTATCAACTGTACAAAAGAAATTTCGCCTCTAAAACATAAAGAAAATATGATACATATATCTAAGATGCACAAAGATGCGTTCCATTATCCGGTACACTTCTCTGCACAGAAAGCAATGCCGGAAAAATTCTACTTAATAGGTTATTTTCACTCCGGCAAAGTAACTTCTTGGCGTTGCCGGACCATAAATATAGTTAGAGTCGCGGTTTGCCCCACGGTCGAAATCTTTCTGATATGCCTGGAAAATGTTTTGCACGCCACCATTGAGTTGTAATACTGCTGCTTTATACAATTTAAAGTCGTAAGCCACTTTCATACCAAGATCAAAGAATTTGGGTGTAGTGAGAGCTACTGCAGGACGTTCGGGCATCTCCCCCATCGCTGCATTCTCAGCAGAGATAGCAGCACGCTGTACAAGCATACTGCCAGTGTACGTGCCCGACAGAGCAATACTTAACGGCTTTATCGGTGCATAGGTAGCCGTAAAGTATCCGTAAGTATTTGGGGTACGAAACATTTTCTTTTCAGCCGGAGCGTCATCGTCCCATTGATGCGGTTCGTCGTAATGGCTCCGTTGCAAAGTGATACCAGCCTGGAACTGGAATTGTGTCAGATATGCCAGCTTTCCTTCCAAAGTCAGTCCCATGACTTTTGCACCCGGTCCGTTACCGCGTGTCCGTATCAATACTCCATCTCCACGGTCCTCATACGGTCCAAGCACGAAAACATCTTTCAGACTCGTATAAAACCCTTCGACCAGAAAATTCACTTGCCAGGCTCCCAAACGGTGATACATATCGGCAGAGGCACTCAGGCTCTGCGACTTCTCTTCTTTCAATCCTTTAGCGCGTTCAATCATAGACACTGTACCACCCACATTCTCAATATGCAAATCCTCATCAAAGGCCTGCGGAGCACGAAAACCGGAAGCATAACTCAGGCGGAAGTTAATATCCTTCGTCGGATTAAAACGCAGATTGGCACGCGGACTGAAAATGACATGATTCACCAGATTATGCTTATCCAGACGACCTCCGAGAAGAATACCCCACTTATCATTCTTCCATTCGTTCTGGAGAAAGCCACTGTAAATATTCACCGTCTGTTCCGTCTGGCGGTTGTATCCCCACATATTGTCTTTCAGACGGTCACGGTTGTATTCCAGTCCGGCAGTGAGATCGGCAGGCATAAAGAGGCAACGCCCGAAACTGTACATATACTGTGCACCCCCCATGGCCGTAAGATCTGTGGTTTTGCCGTAGGCATTCAGATCTTTCCCACCGCCATAATAACTGTCACGGTCTGTATTCAAAGCCGAAGCGAAAAGGCTCAGGCGATGTTTTTCATCGGGCGAGAAGTAATCGAACTTCAGGCTACCGCCATCAATAGCATGTTCCAATTGTTCGGCTATATTAGCTTCGTGAGGCGGACGATTCAGCAGATCCCCTCCCCGGCGGAACTCCTGCAAATGATGATACTCAAAAGTCAGCTTAGAGTAAGTGCTCGTCTTGAAATAAGAACGGAAACCTACAGTCTGGTTCTTCAGTTTGGGCAACTCCGTGTAGCCGTCTCCATCGTAATCATACCCCGAACGATGGCGGTTCTGACCGAAGATATAAACTCCTGCGCGATGATCGTCCGTCACCAGAGAGACATTTAAAGAGGTATTATTATCGAAAGAGTTACCGCCCCCAAATCCGGTAATAGTATGAGACAACTGGCCGGAGTTGCGCAGTGGCTCTTTTGTAATAATGTTAATCGTTCCGGCTATTGCAGACGATCCGAACAAAGCCGAACCACCTCCGCGCATTACTTCTACCCGTTCAATCATACTGGCAGGAATCTGCTCCAACCCATACACCCCCGAAAGAGCACTGAACACCGGACGAGAGTCTATCAGGATCTGTGTATACGGCCCGTCCAGCCCATTGATACGTACCTGCTGAAAGCCACAGTTCTGACAATTGGTTTCCACCCGCACGCCCGGCTGAAAGTTTAACCCTTGCGAGAGAGTACTGGAGTTGGTAGATTCAAACAGTTTCAGATCGACCACATTGACCAATGTAGGTGCCATACGACGGGTTGTTTCGTTACGATTGGCAGAGACAACCACCCCGTCAAGAGCAATAGCGTCTTCTTCCAGTTCGAAATTCTCTTCCAGCGTCTTGCCTTTTTTCAAGGTTACGTCGCGGGTCAGGGTTTTGTATCCCACAGAACTGACTTCCATCCTGAAATTGCCTTCGGGAAGATTCTTCAGAAAATAGTGTCCCGTAGCATCTGTTACCGTACCTATGGTAGTCCCTTTAAGGGCAATCGTAATATATGGTAAGTGCTCGCCGCTATTCTTATCAAGTACATGCCCGATGATATTGGCGTCAGATTTCTTCAACTCAGGGAATTCAGGATGTTCGGGTTGTGTGGCCATTGCTGAGAAAAAAACATAGCATAGGCCAACGAGAATAAAGATATATTTTTTCATTTTCGTTTGTAGTTAGTAGTAACCACCCGGCAATGACAAAGGATGGAGACAGGACAATCGTACAGTCCTTTCCCCAACCACCATCCGGTAGTTACTTATTATTAATAAATGATTAAAAAAGAGGTTCTTTCGCGTTGAGACGGAAAGAGCTTACGATAGATAAAGCGAAGGAGGTGCCCTCAATGACACCACTCCTGCACAAGAAGCATGACGGCCTATACGTTGAGGACACCATAGAAGCGTACACAACAACAATGCCGTAAATGCTGCAAAAACCGGGATAATACCCGCATCTGTAGTTTGAACGTGGGTTAAGAAGTGAATTAGCTGGAACTCAACACTCGTATGTTCATGTTTTGTTCCTTTCTTAAAGGGGTGTGAGTGAACGATTGTCACCCCGTTCACCACGTGCGAGTGAGTGAACAGCGTAATGCCTGCCATATACGAAATAAACAGTACAGGGAGGAACCACTTCAGAATAGACAGGTACAATCGTTTCATCTAAGTTTGTTTTCGGCAAAGATAAGGGGAATAATTATATCAGACAATCCCCATTAATGATGATTTGTCAACAAATACCGACTAACAGGCAGAAAAGCCTGGATTTTCACTATTATTAGGTATTTCATATCTCAAAGAAGCTCCTAATCTTTGCAGTGAAATAGTAATAACACTCAGTCTGATGCAAAAGTTGCCAATGTGCTGATGTACCAATTGGCTGCGCTGTTTTATCGCAAGACATTGGTATATTGACATATTATTACAATGAAGAGGTTCCAAGGATCCCCCTAAACAGTATCATTACGTTTATCCGGTATCGTACTTTGTTTTTCTCAGAAAGGAATGTTCCTTTTCTCGATATGTATTACTGTTTTACATGTACATGTCTTACTGTTCCACATGCACATGTCGTACTGCTCCACATGCACATGTCGTACTGCTTTACATGTACATCTAAAACAATGTTACACACCGAGACTTCATACGTTCCTCTATGAGACACTTTGCGAGAATTTACGTTCATCTGTGTTTCAATGTACCATCGCCTGTCGTACCTCCCCGGCCGGGAAGGCCCTATGAAAACTTTTCATGCGTTTCTCAACGGATATTAACAGATTAACAGTACATTTGCCGTATCATATTATTTAATAATAAAACTACAATGAGAACGAAAGACTGGAAAGCGATAAATACCCCCAGGATACTTGTGATAGGAGAAGATTCAAACTTGCAGTGGTCGGAAACCGTAGCAAAGTACGCTATGTTTGCCGATTACTATTTTCGCGGATTTCCGGAAGATCACGGAGAGCGCAGTAGAAACGTGGAGTCACGCAATCTCTTCAACTATGTGATGAGGCTCACCGATCATCAGTTAACTCCCGAAGATGTGTATATCACCAACCTGTGCAACGATGATGTAGAACCGGCTCCCAAAGGAAAAAGAACTTTCATACCCGAAGAAAAAGCACAAAAAGGCATCGAACATATCAAATGGATTTTGTCGGAGAATCCTTCCATAAAATGTATATTAGCAATGTCTTTACAAACAAATTACTGGCTTCAGCAACTTGGTTTCTACGAAGGGGATGCCGATTTTTTACGGGCTGCCGAACCCAGACGCAACGGAAAAGAAAGCCTGTCGCCTTTCTATCAGCCGGTAGACGGTAAAGCATTTACCATGATCTGCGGTAAAGCTTATGACGCTACGGACTTCCCGGTAAAAGTATTCCCTGTGCTTCCTGCAAAAGACTATCCCTTGTCCGATCAGAATCTGGATCGTTATGCAAAAGCTCTGGACCAGGTAGTTAATTACTTTAGAACGAATAAGATATTTTAAACTCCGGAGCTTTTTATTCGTTTCCGGAGATAAAACGTTTTAAATTACTCTTGTTGAAGACCCATTCGGGGGTATAGAGTTTGCCGGTAGTTTCGGATGAAAGTTCGTACCACGGAGAGAGTGAACGATTTTGAGGATTAACCAATAAATGTATCTGCTGCGCAGGCATATAGCTTTGTGCCAGCAGATATACTTTTTTCCGGGTTTGCGGATTCACCGCCACATCCATCACAATAACAGCATGCCCGGGAGAACCGCCTTGTATAAAAACATCGCCGGGAGACAAAGAAGCATAAGGAACAGCAATAAGCTCTTTTGACAAGGAAGCCGTACCGGCATACATAAATACTATATCCAGATATTTGCGGAAAGTCTTATAAGAATAATCGGGAGCAGTTGCGGCATACCACTGTACCTTGTTTCCGTTTACTTTAATACGATTACCCTCTGCCCACTTTTTATATTCGGCAGGGAAACCACTGGTGAAGTTGAACTTTATCTCATCATATCGTTTCTGTGCCCACAAATATTCAGCACGCAATCGTATCACAGCGTCAGCACACTGTTGCAAGTCACGATTACCGATCTCCATATCGATCACAGCGTAAGCCGCCGCCTGGTTCCGCTTCACTTGCCCGTTGTAAAGAAACACTTTACTCCCTGCCGGTAATAAAGACAGTGTCCGCAAATATGCCGTAAACGAATGGAGGTCACAGGCTTCACGAACATATCCCGCAGGAGGTGTCACGCGCCTTTCAATACTTTGCCCGGATACGGGCAAAGCAGAAAGCGTAAACACAATGCTTATAAGAAAAAGCGTCTTCATTAATATACAACCGTTGATATAATCTGTATAAAGAGAATAAGAAATACCATTGCAATCGGATAAACCGTAGCATAAGCCACACTTGGGATATTACTGTCTACCATTGAGTCGGCAGCAGCAAGCCCCGGCGTACTGGTCATGCCTCCGGTTATGGTTCCCAATAAGTCGAGTACATTAATTTTGAAAACCAGCCTGCCTACCAGTACGGCTACCAGCATAGGCACTATTGTAATAGCAGCCCCTACCCCGAACATCAGCAATCCACTCTCCTGAAAAGTAGCTACAAGAGTTTTTCCGGCAGAGGTACCGACTTCAGCAAGAAATAGTAACAACCCTAATTGGCGCAATAACTGATTGGCAGGTCCGGACATCGACCAAAGGATCGGTCCGGTTTTACCTACTGCACTAAGCACCAGAGCCACTATCAGTACACCACCTGTCAATCCCGGAGAAAAAGACAATCCACCGGGGAAGGATATATTAAGCTTTCCAAATAATACGCCAAGTACAATCCCCATTGCAATAGGGAAAAAGTCCGTATCCGACAGTTTTTTGGCATCATTGCCCAACAAGCGTGCCACTCCCTGTATACCTTCTTTCTCGCCTACCACCATTAACTTATCACCAAACTTCAGCGCAAGATCCGGTGACGGAGAAAGGTCAATACCACTTCGGCGAACACGGGTCACCGTACAACCAAAGTTACGTTGCAGATTCAAGTCGCCCAACTGTTTGTTTATCATATCTTTCTTAGTGAGCAGCAACGACTCAATCTCCTGGGTCTTATCCAATGGGAGTTCACCCTCTTCACGCTTACCAATCAACACGGCAAGCTGATTCAAAGACTCATCACTCCCCACAGCCTGAATATAATCTCCCTCACGAAGCACGGTATGGGCAGTAGGAATCGAAATTTCTTCGTCGTGCTTCAGCCGGGAAATAACAGCTCCGGTCATTGCACGGGCATTGATTTGCATCAGGCTACGGCCGAACACACTTGGATTGGTGACGCGATAAATACAGGTTCCCAATTCAGGAAATTGTCCGCGACGTTCTATTTCGAGACGGCGTGCCTCCTGGTCGAGGTTCACCCGCATGATCTTAGGAAGCAGTTTCACAAACAAGATAACTCCGATAACACCGAACGGATAAGCAATACCATAAGCAATGGAGGCCATCGGAGAATTTGTACTGTCAATAGCTACAGCAAGCCCCGGAGTACTGGTCAGTGCACCGGCAATCAGTCCCACAACACTCGGGGTATCAATATCAAAAGCATACTTCAGCCCTACAGCCGTAAGCGAAGCCGAACAGATAATGAGCATCGTAATAAGAATCAGGGTCTTTCCTTTGCTTCGGAAAGAATCAAAAAATCCGGGACCGGCCTGGATACCAATCGTAAATATAAAAAGTACCAATCCGAAGTTACCCAACTCTTTGGGGATAATTACACCAAAATGTCCGAAAAGTAAAGCAATAAAAATGACCGCCGATACATCGAGCGATAGCCCCTTGATCTTGATTCTTCCCAACATGAAGCCTAAAGCAACAATCAGAAAAAGTGCAAAATAAGAGGAGTTCAATAAATCAGTAAGCATAGGTTTAAAGGGGTTTGTTAGTTTAGGGCGGCAAAGGTACGTAAAAAAGCCTCAATCAGCAAGTTTCTTCGTCGCAGGTGGCGCCTTCACACTCAAACTCAAGCGTTATATGATGAATGCCCGCATCCTCTAATACATGCCTGATGAGATGCTTAGCCTCCTCCATATGATTCATTTCATCCAGTACAATATGTACAGTAAGTGCAGTTTCAGTGGTACTCAACGCCCAGATATGAAGATGATGGCACCCCACAACACCGGGTTGTGAAAGTATAAGTTGTTCTATTTTCTCCGTATCTATTCCTACAGGTACTCCATCCAATGAAAGCCGAAGACTGTCATGCAATAGCCCCCAGGTAGATATAACGATAATAACTGCGATAACCAGCCCAATAATCGGATCGACAATGGTCCAGCCGGTATACATGATGATAATACCCGAAATCACTACTCCTACAGAGACCAGCGTATCAGCAGCCATATGCAGATAGGCCCCTTTTACATTCAGATCTTTCTCTTTATCTTTCATGAAAAGCCAGGCAGTGACAGCGTTTATTACAACGCCTACCCCGGCTGTCCAGGCAATAGCAGCACCCTCTACAGGAGTAGGATGAAGTAGCTTGCCTATACTTTCGGCAATGATGATACCTACAGCAACCAATAGAATCACAGCATTGAGCAGAGAAACCAATACCGTACTCTTTTTATAACCATATGTATAGCGGCTATTAGGATGTACTTTTGCCAAACGAAAAGCAAGCATAGCGAGCACAAGACTCGCTACATCTCCCAAGTTGTGTCCGGCATCGGAAAGCAAACCCAAAGAATCATAATAAAAACCGATGCCGAACTCAACAAGGACAAAAAGTATATTGAGTGTAATCCCTATAATGAACGATTTATTGAGCGACGATAACTGATGTACGTGCTCATGCGAATGATGTTCGTGATTGTGTACCATTACTGTATTCTATTTTAGCCTGTTATGAAAACAGCACTTCATTCAAAATGAAAACATTTCATATCCCGAATTGGTTCAGGTATGAACCGAAACTTATCCAAAAGAAATTCTCTTCTCTCTTTTGTCTACTGTTTTTTTGATTACCTTTGCCGCCGAAATAACGTTTTTTCATCTTGAAACAATCGATATTTAGCCGGAATTAAACTAAAATCTAAGAACAGTGTTATAGACATCAGAAACATGACTCTCTTTGCAGAGAAACAATTGTGTTATTTTAGATTTAAAGATTTAATAAGGAGAAAAGATTTATGTTATCAGGAGAACAAGTGGAAGGAACTTCCAATGCAGACAGTTGCCAGGCAATCGCAACATCTCAAGAAACAATACAAACTGTTACCACCTATACCGGCACAGTAGCTACAACACCTGTACGCAGAACATTTGAAGAACAAAAACCATTCATCTTCGGAATTGTAGGTTTCGCGGTATTGTACATTATTACACTCATCATTACCCGGATCATAAAGAATCAATTAGCACGTTAAAACAATCCCATGGATATCCATCAAGAATTAAAAGAGCTATCTAAATTCCTGTCGGAGTACTCTACCAGCCTTATGGCCGTAGGAGTACAAACCTCACGTATTGTACGCAACACCGCGCGCATAGCCGAATCATTCGGGTTCCTCTGCGATATGACGATCTTTCAGAAAACGATCATTATGACATTACGTGACGCCGACAACTCACATTCATACAGTACTGTGAACAAAATAAAGCCTATGGGACTGAACTTTGCCATCAATTCAGAACTTAGTACCCTCAGCTGGCAGGCTTATGATGAACGACTCTCATTGCCGGAATTACAACGCCGTTATCTGGACATTGTCAGCAAGCCACGCGAGAGTAAATGGCTGGTACTAATCCTTGTTGCATTTGCCAATGCATCCTTTTGCCGTCTGTTTCAGGGAGACTTTACTTCGATGGGAATTGTATTTGTAGCCACTCTGGTAGGTTTCTTTGTCCGTACACTACTGATGGAACATCACTGGAATCACTTGGCAGTATTTATAATCTCCGCTTTCGTGGCTTCAATGATTGGCAGTACAGGCTATCTGATGCATTGGGGCAATACTCCCGATATGGCATTAGGTACAAGCGTTCTCTACCTTATCCCGGGGGTACCTTTGATTAACTCCATCATGGACATTATCGACGGGCACGTATTGGCAGGGACTTCGAGATTTATCAACGCTTGTCTGCTTATCATTTGTATAGCGATAGGTCTGTCAATGACTCTTTTATTAACCGGAATCAGCGCCTTATGACAGTACAGTTTATCACAGAGATCATACAAGATGGGGCCTTTGCCGCTATTGCTGCTATCGGATTTGCCATTATATCCAACCCGCCCCGTAAAGCCATATTAATATCCGCTTTATTGGCCGCTATAGGTCACGGATTGCGTTATTTCCTTATGCACACCGCTATGCCTTTGGAGATTGCAACGGCTTCGTTCTTCGCCGCCTTCTCTATCGGCCTGCTGGCTATCCCGTTTGCAAAAGCCATTCATTGCCCGGCAGAAGTTTTTTCATTCCCGTCTTTACTCCCTATGATTCCGGGAATGTTTGCTTATAAAAGTATTCTTGCATTAACTCAATTCATGCAAACAAAGGATGATACCGCTTCATTAAAATACCTGGTGGAGTTTTGCCACAACGGAGCTACCACTATCTTCGTGCTTTTTGCCCTGGTAGTCGGTGCAGCCATACCGGTATTTATCTTCCATCGCCAATCGTTCACAGCAACCCGTTTGCTGAAGAAACTAGTGAAGAAATAAACATAATAAAACAAACCACCGGAATGATTCACTAACAATGTCATTCCGATGGCTGTCCCCTTTAAACACCTTTAAACAAAATGAAAAAATATGCCTCAACTAACTAAACTAACTAACCCTTAGAGGCATATTTTAGATTTACGATTGAACGATTTACGATTCTATGATTGAAGTAACCCCAATTATAAACTGTAAATTGTCTAATCGTAAATTTTTTCTTTATTTACGAGCCTCAGCAATGTAACCCAATGCTTCAGCACATTTAGCTGTAACATAAGCCCAGTCTTCGGCAGCTACTTTATCCTTCGGGAAGAGTTTAGAACCCATACCTACGCAGAATACGCCAGCCTTAATCCAGGCAGTCAGATTTTCTTTAGTCGGCTCAACTCCGCCGGTCACCATTAATTTAGACCATGACATCGGAGCCATCAGACCTTTTACAAAATTAGGACCATATACATCACCCGGGAATACTTTACAGAGATCACAACCTACCTCCTGTGCGAAACCCACTTCTGAAACAGAACCACATCCCGGAGTATAAGCTACCAGACGACGGTTACAGATCTTAGCTATTTCAGGGTTAAACAACGGACCTACTACGAAGTTTGCTCCTAACTGAATATACAGTGCAGCTGTAGCCGGATCAACGATAGAGCCAATACCCATCGCCATTTCCGGACATTCCTTTGCTGCAAATTTCACTATTTCAGCAAATACTTCATGAGCAAAGTCGCCACGATTCGTGAATTCGAAAGCACGAACACCACCTTCATAACAAGCTTTTACTACTTTTTTTGCAATTTCTGCATCTTTATGGTAGAATACAGGAACCATGCCGGTTGAACCAATCTTGTTCAGAACCGCTATTTTATCAAATTTTGCCACGACTATAATATTTACGATTAGACAATTTACTATTTACGATTGAAATTTCTTTTATTATATATTTACGATTAGACTTGCTTTAATTGATGGGCTTTCGATGTAACGATTGAACTTACTATTATCCGATAGAGTTCATCCGCTTCTTGTGATAAATCCAATAATTTTTCAGACTTTATCATACCACTATCTCCTATAATTTCCAGCCAATGTATCGTTTCATCCAATTCCTCCTCCACCATTTTCAACTTATTCAGAAAATCTTTATCGGATTTTCCTAAACAAGCTGCTCTATAATTAGCAGCAGGTGAAGTTCCCGAACGAACAATCTGTTTAGCAATAGCATTACCTGAAATCGTATTAGGCATACTATCTACCATTTTAATTATTCTCAGTGAGAACATTTTGAATCGTTTTTTCAATTCATCAGAGTCCATTATCCAAAAGTAATTTCAATCGTAAATAGTAAATCGTCTAATCGTAAATCTCTTTATCTTTGCACGCGTCCGCTTGCATCACCTCCTGCCAGCGCTTCTACCTCTTCTACTGATACAAGGTTGAAGTCACCATTGATAGTGTGTTTCAATGCAGAAGCAGCAACAGCAAATTCAAGAGCCTCACCCTGGTTCGGTTTCGTCATCAAGCCATGGATGATACCTCCGGAGAATGAGTCACCACCACCTACACGGTCGATGATAGGATCAATATCATAACGCTTTGAAGTATAGAACTCCTGACCATTGTAAATCATAGCTTTCCAGCCGTTGTGGGTAGCAGAGAAAGATTCACGCAATGTAGAAATTACATATTTGAATCCGAACTCTTTCATCATCTGCTGGAAGATACCTTTGTAACCTTCAGCATCCGTATGTCCTGCTTCAACATCAGCATCCGGCTTGAAACCCAGACAGAGTTCTGCATCTTCTTCATTACCAATACATACATCTACATATTTCATTAAAGGCTTCATGATAGACTGTGCTTTTTCTTTAGTCCATAGTTTCTTACGGAAATTCAAGTCTACAGAAACTGTTACGCCATGACGTTTTGCAGCCTCACAAGCCAAACGAGTCAGTTCGGCAGCTTTATCAGAGATAGCCGGAGTGATACCAGACCAATGGAACCAGTCAGCACCTTCCATAATAGCGTCAAAATCAAAATCAGCGGCATCAGCTTCAGCGATAGAAGAATGAGCACGGTCATAAATTACTTTACTTGGACGCATAGAAGCTCCAGTTTCAAGATAATAGATACCTACGCGATCACCACCACGGGCAATAAAGTCTGTCTTTACACCATATTTACGCAATGCATTTACAGCAGACTGACCAATTTCGTGTTTAGGCAATTTTGATACGAAGTATGCATCGTGGCCATAGTTTGCACAGCTCACTGCAACGTTGGCTTCTCCACCACCGTATACTACATCAAAAGAGTCAGATTGAACAAAACGAGTGTTACCCGGAGTTGATAATCTAAGCATGATTTCGCCTAACGTAACGACTTTCTTTCCCATAATTCTATGTTTTAATGAAATAAGTAATTAATATTATTAAGTTTCAATTTATCATTATAAGCCCATTTTGCAGCTTAACACACTGATACTATGTTATATATACAAACAACAAATGTACGCCACATAGCTTTCGTGTGCGGGCACAAAGATACAACAATTTTCGTAATTACAAAAATTGTTATATATTTGTGTCGAAAATATTAATATTATTATTGTGTACGAGCACAATATTGATTTACGATTTGACTGTTTGCGATTTACGATTGATAAAACTTCGTTCATTCAACCATAAGTCTGATGTCTTTTCAATCGTAAATCGCAAACAGTCAAATCGTAAATATGAATAAGTTGCCTGATAGAATCAGAATCAAAGATATCGCCCGTCTGGCCGATGTATCAGTAGGAACAGTAGATCGCGTCATTCATGGACGCAGCGGAGTTTCCGAATCAAGCCGGAAACGCGTTGAAGAGATCCTAAAACAGTTGGACTATCAGCCCAATATGTATGCAAGTGCATTAGCTTCCAATAAAAAGTATTCTTTTGCGTGTCTCCTCCCTCAACATTTAGAGGGGGAATACTGGACAGATGTAGAAAAAGGTATCAGTAAGGCACTCAGTACTTATTCGGATTTCAATACCACGGTAAAAACCACCTATTATGATCCTTATGATTACCAGTCATTCGTTAATGCAAGTGACGCTATTATAGCACAGCATCCGGATGGAGTGATGGTAGCACCTACCGTACGCGAATATACCCGGATTTTCACCGGACAATTAGCAGAACTGGATATACCTTATATATATATAGACTCAAATATTAAGGATATCCCCCCACTGGCTTTCTTCGGACAAAACTCACGCCAAAGCGGATACTTTGCTGCACGCATGCTGATGCTACTGGCAGGAAACGAAAAAGAGATCGTCATCTTCCGCAAAATACATGAAGGTATCGTAGGTTCCAACCAGCAGGAGAACAGAGAAAAAGGATTCAGACAATATATGAAAGAACATCACCCTGCATGCAATATATTAGAACTGGATCTTCATGCCGAACGTAATGATGAAGATGCTCTCATGTTGGACAACTTCTTCCGGGAACATCCAACGGTACGCAACGGAATCACGTTCAACTCGAAAGTATACATCGTAGGAGAATATCTGCAAACCCGGGAAAAGAATAATTTCAATCTGATCGGTTATGACCTTTTGGAACGAAATGTAGCCTGTCTGAAACAAGGAAGCGTATATTTCCTTATAGCACAGCAACCGGAACTACAAGGATACAACGGCATCAAGGCATTATGCGATCATCTTATTTTCAAAAAAGAGGTAAATTGCATTAACTATATGCCTATTGATCTGTTAACAGTAGAAACAATTGACTATTACAGCAATAAATAAAAAAAGGTTCTTCAATCGTAAAAACAGTAAATATAAATAAGCATCATGGAAACAAAGTATCTAAAAATCAATCCAGCTGACAATGTAGCCGTAGCTATCGTTAATCTACCCGCAGGAGAAAAACTTTCAGTAGATGGCATTGAGGTAGTCCTGAACGAAGATATTCCGGCCGGGCATAAGTTTGCCTTGAAAAACTTTGCTGAAGGAGAGGATGTCATCAAATACGGTTATCCTATCGGCCATGCCCAAATGGCAAAGAAGCAGGGTGATTGGATGAATGAAAATAATATAAAAACCAACCTGGCCGGACTTCTGGAATATACCTATAATCCGGTAGAGGTATCGCTTGATATTCCAAAGAAAGATCTGACCTTCAAAGGATATCGTCGTAAAAATGGCGATGTAGGTGTACGTAATGAGATATGGATTATTCCTACCGTAGGCTGTGTCAATGGCATTATCAATCAGTTGGCCGAAGGTTTACGCCGCGAAACGGAAGGTGAAGGCGTGGATGCCATCGTAGCTTTTCCACATAACTACGGTTGTTCACAATTGGGTGACGATCACGAAAATACAAAGAAAATCCTTCGCGATATGGTACTTCACCCCAATGCAGGTGCAGTGCTTATTGTAGGATTAGGATGTGAAAACAATCAACCGGATGTATTCCGTGAATTTCTGGGTGACTATGATCAGGACCGTGTGAAGTTTATGGTTACTCAGAAAGTGGGTGACGAATACGAAGAAGGTATGGCAATCCTGCGCGAGCTTTACGCTAAGGCTTCTAAAGACGAGCGTACCGAAGTTCCTCTGTCAGAATTGCGTGTAGGCTTAAAATGCGGTGGTTCTGATGGTTTCTCCGGCATTACAGCCAATCCATTGTTAGGCATGTTCTCAGACTTCCTTATAGCACAAGGTGGTACAAGTGTATTAACTGAAGTCCCTGAAATGTTTGGTGCCGAAACAATTCTGATGAACCGTTGTCACAACAAAGAGTTATTCCAGGAAACCGTTAAACTAATTAATGATTTTAAAGAATACTTCCTCTCACATGGTGAACCTGTAGGAGAAAACCCCTCACCGGGAAATAAAGCCGGAGGTATTTCTACACTGGAAGATAAAGCACTGGGATGTACGCAGAAATGTGGTAAAAGTTATGTAGAAGGTGTATTACCTTACGGAGAACGCTTACAGGTGAAAGGTCTCAACTTGCTTTCTGCACCAGGCAATGATCTGGTGGCAGCCACTGCCCTTGCTTCCTGCGGTTGCCATATGGTGTTGTTTACTACCGGACGCGGCACTCCGTTTGGTACCTACGTACCTACTATGAAAATCTCTACCAACTCAACTTTAGCTAAAAACAAGCCGGGCTGGATTGATTTTAATGCAGGCGTTATCGTTGAAAATGAACCAATGGAAAAGACTTGCGAACGTTTCATTGACTATATTATCAAAGTTGCAAGCGGCGAATTTGTAAACAACGAAAAGAAAGGATATCGCGAAATCGCTATATTCAAGACAGGAGTAACGCTTTAAATCAGAAGTTAGAAGATAGAAGTTAGGAGTTAGAATAAAAGAGCCGGTAGTTAAATCTATATTAGTATGTAAATCATAAACACGCTGTATAGATTCTGACTACCGGCTACTATATTCTCCCCCCTATTACTCCCATTCTTAACTACTAATTATTATCTTTGCGATCCCAAAACAAGTACAACCTTATATTAATGAACGAAGAAAAGAATAGTAAGCATATCTCCGGTTGGTGGGCACTCAGCCCGCTATTTGTTTTCCTGTGTCTGTATCTGGTAACCTCCATCATCGTCAATGATTTCTATAAAGTCCCTATTACAGTAGCTTTTCTGGTATCTTCCTGTTACGCTATTGCCATCACACGCGGTTTAAAGCTGGATCAACGGGTCTATCAGTTCTCTGTAGGAGCCTCCAATAAGAATATCATGCTGATGATCTGGATCTTTATTCTGGCCGGGGCTTTTGCACAAAGCGCCAAAGAGATGGGAGCCATTGATGCAACAGTAAACCTCACCTTACACATTCTTCCCGACAATTTGTTATTGGCTGGCATCTTTATAGCTTCCTGTTTCATCTCCCTTTCTATCGGAACCAGTGTAGGAACGATTGTAGCCCTTACTCCTGTTGCTACTGGCCTGGCACTAAAAACCGGCATAGATCTTCCGTTTATGGTAGCTATCGTTGTAGGTGGTTCCTTTTTTGGTGATAATCTGTCTTTTATTTCCGACACTACCATTGCCTCTACCAAAACACAAGGTTGCGTGATGCGTGACAAATTTCGCGTAAACTCAATGATCGTTGTACCTGCTGCACTTATTGTGCTGATTATTTATATCGTTCAAGGATTATCAATCACCGCTCCCCCCCAGGTACAAGAAATCGAATGGCTCAAAGTCATCCCTTATCTTGTCGTATTGGGTACAGCCATAGCAGGTATCAACGTGATGATCGTTCTCTTGTTAGGCATCATCTCCACAGCCATCATAGGACTTGCCACAGGAAGCTTCGGTATATTCGACTGGTTTGGAGCAATGGGAAACGGTATAACCGGAATGGGCGAACTCATCATCATCACCCTGCTTGCAGGCGGTATGCTCGAAACAATCCGTTATAATGGGGGAATCGACTTTATCATCGGAAAGTTAACCCGCCACGTCAATGGCAAGCGTGGAGCAGAACTCAGTATCGCCGCCCTTGTCAGTATAGCCAACCTCTGCACAGCCAACAATACAATTGCTATCATCACTACGGGACCTATTGCCAAAGACATTGCCGGAAAGTTCAACTTAGATCGTAGAAAGACAGCCAGTATCCTCGATACATTTTCATGTTTCATACAAGGTATCATCCCCTACGGAGCACAATTACTCATGGCAGCAGGGTTGGCTAAAATTTCTCCGATCAGCATTGTAGGTAATTTGTATTACCCGTTTACCATGGGGACGTTTGCATTATTGGCTATCATTTTCCGCTATCCGCGAAGATATTCATAATATTTTTCTAAGAAAAGCTGCAAACAACATTTTCCGATGAAGACAACTTTGCTATTTATAGTGTTTTATCACACATGAATCTCAATAAGATCCAAAAGTATTATCTATATTTGTGTCCAGATCTACAGACAACAGGAAGATATGTCAAATCTGAATTCCGATAAGCTTCTCAGATTAACCTCCATGGCACAAATTGGATGGTGGGAAGCAGACTTTAAAAACCAAAAATACACTTTATCAGAATTTATAGTAGACCTTTTGGGTCTTGAAAGCGATACTATTGAATTCAAAGATCTTCACAATCTTGTTCATGAGGATTATCGGGACAAATTGAGAGAGGCATCTCTGACTCTTAAAAATCAACGTGCCTATGAACTGATCTTCCCTCTCTATACTAAATATGGGATAACCTGGGTATTATCTAAAATGGAATTCAGCAAGAATACCGAGCAAGATAACCTAAAATCTTTTGGTTACATAAGATGCCTGAATGATATCGAAGTTAATGAAAAGAAACTATCTACAAGAGACGAGCTTAACAAATTACTCTATCGTCAAATCAGTATATCCCACTCTCTATTTTCATTTTTGCAAACAGATGATATCTCCGAAACAGTACAGAAAATACTGAAAGATATACTAATGCAATTTAATGGAGACCGGACTTATATTTTCGAAATACTTCCGGAGAGAAACATACAAAGCTGCATTTATGAAGTGACAGCGGAAAACGTTTCGAAGGAACAAGAATTTCTTCAAAACCTCCCCATCAATCAGACTTCGTGGTGGAGTCAACAAATATTAAGCAAAAAGGCAATCATCCTGAACACACTCGATGATATGCCTGCGGAAGCAGAATATGATAGGAATATTTTAGAGCCACAAAATATAAAATCACTCATGGCAGTCCCACTGTTATCCCAAAAAGGAGTATGGGGATATATGGGCATAGACATCGTTAAACGATACCGTAACTGGAGCAATGCAGATTATCAATGGTTTACTTCTTTGGCAAACATTATCAGTATCTGTATTGAATTGCGTAAATCCGAGAAAAAGGCAAAAGAGGAACGGCAAGACCTCAACAACTTATACCGCCATATGCCCATGGGTTACCTCCAGATGCAAATTGTCTATAAAAATAATAAAGTAATCGTTCACAAATGGGAGGAGAAATAGGAGTAGAATCAACAGAAGATACAGGTTCTTCTTTCTGGTTTACACACCCTTTATAATATCTTATCAGCGTGAAAATCAAGCAATAAAGAAGTACGTACTTTTGAGGTGTAAAAGTACGTACTTAACACACTGTTAATATGCATTTTAAGTCAACATTAAATACGTACTCTTTCAATTAAAAGAATACATAGTGTACAACACAAGAGTATCTTATCCTTTACTTGTAAGAAATTAATTCCTCAACAGATTAAAACATAGAATATAATAATGAAGAATTTACTAACTTTGCATCGTCGTTCATAAACATCGTAAACGTACCTATGTTATTATCCCCCAATGAGAGTCATAACTGTAGGGAATAAATCGTAAATAAAAAGATGATCACATTTCCAAATGCCAAAATAAACCTGGGACTAAATATTACAGCCAAACGTCCGGACGGATATCATAATCTGGAAACCGTCTTCTATCCCGTACCGATAGAAGATGCGTTGGAAATTCATGTGCTGAATAATAGTACAGATAAGAAGTTTGCTTTGCATCAGGCTGGTATGGAAATAACAGGAAATGCAGAAGACAACCTTGTGGTAAAAGCCTATTTATTATTGGATAAAGAATTCAATCTCCCTCCGGTAGATATTCATTTGTACAAACATATCCCATCGGGTGCCGGCTTAGGAGGAGGATCTTCGGATGCAGCTTTCATGTTGAAACTCTTGAATGAACGATTTGAATTGAAGCTAACAGATGAGAAATTAGAAGAATATGCAGCTACATTAGGAGCCGATTGTGCTTTTTTTATAAAGAATACCCCAACTTATGCAGAAGGAATCGGAAATATCTTCTCCCCTCTTTCACTCTCTTTAAAGGGTTATCAGATTCTGTTAGTCAAACCGGATATCTTCGTTTCTACCCGGGAAGCCTTCTCCCTGGTCAGGCCTCACGAACCGGAATATTCATTAAAAGAAATTATAACTCATCCCGTCAGTGAATGGAAAGAACAAATAGTGAATGATTTTGAAGCAAGTGTATTCCCGCAATATCCTGTTATTGGAGAAATAAAAGAAGAATTGTATAAAAATGGAGCGATGTATGCTGCTATGAGTGGTTCGGGGTCATCAGTCTTTGGATTGTTTGCTCCGGATATCACAATACCGGATATTAACTTTGGCGCACGAAGTTTTGTATTTAAAGGAAAACTATAAACTTCGAATAAAGTAAATAAGGAACGCAGGTGTACAGTCTGCGTTCCTTATTTTTTTATCTGAATCCTTCAATACAGAATAAATCCCATTACTCCCGCCAGTAGAATCATCAGAATCGGATGGACCTTATATTTCCAGGTCAGAAAAAAGGCTGCAACAAAGATCAAGATACTTTTGTAATCAATAAAATTATCCTTATTCATCAATAACAAAGCAGCAGCTCCAATCAAAGCTACAGACATAGGAAGCAACCCCGACATGGCGGCATTGACATATTTGTTGTTTTTGAATTTCACAAAGAAATAAGAGATAAACAATACCATCAGAAAAGAAGGCAGGCAAACCGCGACAGTAGCAATAACAGCACCCCATATATTACCTGTTACCGTATAACCTATGTAAGTTGCACTGTTTATGCCGATTGGCCCAGGAGTCATTTGCGAGATTGCTACTACATCTGTAAACTGTTGAAGCGTCAACCAATGATAACGCTCTACTATCTCAAACTGAATAAGAGAGAGCATTGCATATCCACCGCCAAAACCAAATACTCCAATTTTCAGATAAACACATATCAGTTGCCAGTAAATCATACACGTCTTCCTTTCAATTTATCTTTTAGCCACAGTGTATATACCAATCCCCCAACGATGCCGGCCAACACAATATATACCGGCGATATACCGGCTTTCCATATCAATACCGTACCTATTGCCGGAGCAATCAACTCCATATATCCCATGCGAATAGCCTTTATAGCCGAAAGACAAGGCACCAGTATCAACGCCACAACAGCCGGACGAATGCCATTGAATATTCTGATAACATATGGATTATCCTGAAACTTATCAAAAAATAAAGCAATAATCAGGATAATAACAAATGAAGGTAAAATAGTACCCAAAGCACAAACTAAACTTCCCCAGAAGCCTCTCAATCTATAACCTACAAAGATTGATATATTAACAGCGAAGACTCCCGGCAAAGATTGTGTAATAGCAAACATCTGCATAAAATCTTCCTTAGTCATCCATTGGCGCTTCACTATCTCGCGCTCGATTAGAGGAATCATTGCATACCCTCCTCCTATGGTAAACATTCCTATTTTTACAAAATTGAGAAAAAGTGTCAGATACATGTCGTATTCATAAAAGTAATGCTCGCAAAGGTAAGAAAAAAAGAAATATCAAAATTAAATAAGATAGGATATAACATAAAACGGTACCACGACTCACGTCGTAGTACCGTCACAACACAAACACAAAATAAAACACGACAAAACTACTATGCAATCTTACCTGTCTATGCCGGGGAGGCATATGTACCGAGTATGGATATTCACATATACATAAATGGCTTCAGGCCGATTTGCACTATATAAACAAATAACTTATGTATTTGTTTATTTCTTGTATGTTAATGTAACATAAACTCTTCTTATTGTATGCCTCTCTCACGGAGTTTCAGCTGCCAGTTCCATGCAGAACGTAAAGTATCTTCAATACTTTCTACAGCTTTCCAACCCAGTTCTTTATTTGCATAATCCGGGTTAGCCCATACTTTTTCGATATCACCGGCACGGCGTCCTACAATCTTATAGTTCAACTTCACACCGGTAGCTTTTTCAAAAGCATTTATTAACTCCAATACAGACAAGCCACGACCCGTACCAATATTGAATACTTCTACTTTCTCCTTTTGTTTTTGCTCAAGAATGCGTTTAATAGCAATCACGTGTGCCTTGGCAAGGTCTACAACATTGATAAAGTCACGGATACAAGAACCGTCAGGAGTATCATAATCGTCACCAAATACACTAAGCTCTTTACGGATACCGATTGCTGTTTGAGTCAGATAAGGAATCAGGTTTTGAGGAACTCCGTTAGGAAGTTCACCCAACAACGCAGTAGGATGCGCACCTATCGGATTGAAATAACGCAACAGGATAGCGTTGATCGGAGCACCGGAAGTTACTGTATCACGAACGATTTCTTCGTTTATCTGTTTCGTGTTTCCATAAGGAGATTCAGCTTTCTTGATAGGAGCCTGTTCTGTTACGGGAAGCTCATCGGGCTGACCATAAACAGTGCAAGAAGACGAAAATACAATACCACCTACATTGTGCTTAGGCATCAATTCAAGCAGATTGATTAAAGAAACAAGATTATTGCGGTAGTAAAGCAATGGCTTCTGAACAGATTCGCCTACTGCCTTACTGGCAGCAAAATGAATAATTGCTTTAATACCTGGATATTTGGTAAACACGGCATCAAGACCGTTAAAATCTAAGCAATCAAGTTTTTCAAAAACGGGACGTATACCAGATACTTTCTCGATATTATCAACTACGTCAGCATTTGAGTTTGAGAGGTTATCAATGATGATTACTTCGTATCCACTGTTTTGAAGTTCTACTACAGTGTGAGAACCGATATAACCAGTTCCACCGGTTACTAAAATTCTTTCTTTCATATATTTATACTTGGTTAGTTCTTTCGGTTTTGTCCTTTTGTTCTGTTTGCAAATTTAGAAAAATTAATTTAGAAAAGCAGGATTGATACAAAAAAAATCACCACAAGGTAAAAAAGTTACGAGCCACAAGCTACGAACTATAAGTAGCTGTGCAATAAAACACAGATCCTTAAATTCGTAGCTGTAGCTCGTAACTTATAGTGAATAGCTTATAACAATTACACTACTCCGGAGAATCCCATAAATGCCATAGCCAGCAAACCTGCTGTAATCAAAGCAATCGGTGTTCCTTTCATACCTTCGGGAATCTTCACAAGACTCATTTGTTCGCGTAAACCGGCAAACAACACGAGAGCAAGTCCGAAACCAAGAGCGGTAGAGAATGCATATACAACACCCGTCAACAGGTCAAAGTCTTTCTGGATAACCAAAATAGCAACCCCTAAGATACAGCAGTTGGTTGTAATCAAAGGAAGAAATACTCCTAATGCCTGATACAATGCAGGAGATACTTTCTTTAAAATAATTTCTACCATCTGCACCAAAGCGGCGATTACCAGAATGAAAGTAATGGTCTGCAAATAACCAAGCCCGAAAGCATCGAGTACAAACTTCTGAATCAGAAAGGTAACGATAGTAGCAATGGTAAGCACAAATGCTACTGCGGCACTCATACCTAACGCAGTTTCTACTTTCTTGGAAACCCCCAAGAAGGGACAAATTCCCAGAAACTGTGACAATACGATGTTGTTTACAAAGATTGCCGATATAAAGATCAATATATATTCCATAATTAATTAAAAATTAAAAATCAGAATTTAGTAGTTGATAGTTAGTAATTAGAATCTATGCAGTATGTTAGCTATCATGCCGAATGGATTCTAACTACTAAATTCTAATTTCCTTAGTTTTTCTTCAAACTGTTAATCAATGCAATAAGGTATCCCAATGCAATGAAAGCACCCGGAGCCAACACAAATACCAACATACCGTACTCTTCCGGGAAAATAGCAAAATCAAAAACCTTACCAGTACCTAAGAATTCACGCACAGCACCCAGCAGAGTCAAAGCAATGGTGAAACCAAGTCCCATACCAATACCATCAAACATAGAAGATATCGGATTATTCTTAGCTGCAAAAGCTTCGGCACGCCCCAAGACAATACAGTTCACAACAATCAACGGAATAAAAAGCCCCAGTGTGGCATACAATCCCGGAACATAAGCCTGCATCACCATCTGCAACAAAGTCACAAAGGAAGCAATAACTACAATAAATGACGGAATACGCACCATATCCGGAATCAGATTTTTGATCAGCGAGATAACGACGTTAGAACAAATAAGTACAAACATCGTAGCCAGTCCCATACCCATACCATTAATGGCAGAAGAGGTAGTTCCCAAGGTAGGACACATACCTAACAGGAGCACAAATATGGGATTCTCTTTGATAATCCCATTCATCAATACTTTAAAATTATTCATTTCTTAATACTCCTTTCTTAATTAGCACTGATGGGTTCAGTAGGTTCAACAACTTTTTGTGTAGCACCGGTAGTTCCATTGGTGTCATCATTACCCTTGTAAGCGGCATAAGCAGCATTCACTGCATTAAGAAATGCACGTGAAGTAATGGTCGAAGCAGTAATAGCATCTATCTGACCACCATCTTTACTCACTTTCAATGGAGCTTCACCCGGATTCATTCCCTTAATACTTCCTTTACCACCTTCCTTAAACCAGTCAGCGGCTTTAGAGCCCAATCCCGGAGTTTCTACATGAGATAGTAAAGAGTAATCATAGATCTTACCATCGGCATCAAAACCTACCAGAACTTTCAATTCGCCACCAAAACCCATAGCAGTAGATTCTACAGCAGCACCTACCCACTGACCGTCTTTTTTAGCAGGATAAATAGTATATTCAACCCCATCTATAGTTTGCTTGGTAGCTTCTGCAGTAGGGTCATTATCAAATACAGGTACAACCACACTAATAGCATCACTCAATATTTTAGCATTGGCTTCGGCTATCGGTCCTTTTGTAAGTTCATTTACGTAAGCCAGTAACGCCACCGAAATAGCAGTAACTCCGGTAAGTACCAGCAACATATTCTTTAATGATGATTCTAATTTTTTCATTTCTTCTTCGCTACCTCCCCAAAGCGTTTAGGTTTGCAATATGTATTTATCAGCGGAGTAAATGCATTCATAATCAAAATAGCGAACGACATACCCTCAGGATAAGCACCAAACAAACGGATAATAACAGTCAGCAGACCGATACATACACCATAAATCAACATGCCTTTCTTGCTCATCGGAGAAGTAACATAATCCGTTGCCATAAAAATAGCTCCCAACATCAAACCACCGGTAAGCAATTGAAGAACCGGAGATACATACAATGCCGGATTTACCAAATGCATAATGCCGGAGAACACAAATACAGTAACCAAAATAGATACCGGAATGTGCCAGGTAATAATTTTCTTCCACAACATATAAATAAGCCCGAGCAGCAATGCAACAGCACTTACTTCGCCCAAGCATCCACCATTCTGACCAATGAGAAGACTCAGGGCATCAGGAAGCTGATCCAGTGAAACACCGGGAGCACCATTGATAACTCCCTTCATTATAGCCAGTGGAGTAGCTCCCGTAGTAGCGTCAGCATAAGCTGTAAGCTGGCCTACAACCGGCCATGTAGTCATCTGCACCGGAAATGAGAGCAATAGGAATACACGCCCTGCCAATGCCGGATTAAAAGGGTTATTACCTAAACCTCCGAATGACATTTTGCCTACACCAATAGCAAACAGTGCACCCAAAATGATAATCCAGATAGGAAGGTTAGACGGAAGATTGAAGGCAAGCAGCACACCGGTGATGATAGCCGAACCGTCACAAATAGTAGTAGTTTCTTTCTTCAGCAGGTACTTGCCGATAGCCCATTCAAAAAAGACACAGGCTGCCACAGAAGTAGCTGTAACAATAAGGGCACCCAACCCGAAAAAAAGTAGCGACACGATAAAGGCAGGGAATAATGCAATTAGTACACCATACATATTCTTCTGTATGCTGTCTCCGCCATGAACGTGAGGTGATAGTGATACTATAAATTTATTTTCCATACTTCATTATTTTTTAGCTTGACGTGCACGAATCATAGCCCCTACCTTAGCTTTGCCTAAACGACAATAGTCGAGCAACGGACGATAAGCCGGACAAGTGAACTGACAGGAGCCACATTCAATACAGTCCATGATTCTTTCTGTTTCCATTCTTTCAAATTCTCCGTTTTCGGCCAATGCAGAAAGTAGATAAGGTTCCAGTCCCATCGGGCAAGCACCTACACACTTCGCACAACGAATACAATTTTGTATCTCGCCACGCTTCGCTTCTTTCTGATTCATAATGAGAATACCAGAACTACCTTTAGCAGTGGGAACGTCGATATTAACCAATGCTTTCCCCATCATCGGACCACCACCGATTACCTTACCTGTATCTTCGGGTAAACCACCACAAGCATCAATCAACTGACGCATCGGCGTACCTACACGTGCCATAAAATTAGAAGGTTTGGCAAGTGACTTACCGGTAACGGTAATAACACGCTCAAACAAAGGTTTATTTTTCTGCACAGCCTGATAAACAGCAAAAGCAGTACCTACATTCTGCACTACAGCACCGGTAGAGATAGGAAGCGCTCCACTCCCAACCTGGCGTTTGATAACGGCATCAATCAATTGCTTTTCACCTCCCTGCGGATATTGCACTTTCAAAGCTACTACTTCAATGCCGGCATAACCAGAAGCTATTTTGGTCATCAGTTCAATAGCGTCAGGTTTATTATTCTCGATACCAATAAATGCCTTATTCACCTTTACAGCCTTCATCAGGATAGAAACACCTACCATGATTTCTTCAGCATGTTCCAGCATTAATTGATGATCGGCCGTCAGATAAGGTTCACACTCCACTGCGTTAATGATAACACATTCTGCCTTAAATGAAGGAGGAGGACACAATTTTACCTGTGTAGGAAAACAAGCACCACCCAAACCAACAATACCTGCATCGGCTATCTTTTTTACAATCTCTTCAGAGCTCAGTTCGCACTCTTTCACCAGTGTTTCACTACGATCGATATTTTCTTCCCATTCGTCTCCTTCCACATCAATGAAAATAGCAGGTTTGGCATAACCGCTTGCATCAACAATCGAGTCAATTTTGGTTACCTTTCCGCTGACAGAAGAATGAATAGCTGCCGAAACAAAACCAGCAGGCTCGGCAATCTTTGTGCCCACTTTCACCACGTCACCTTTAGCCACAACAGGCTTTGCCGGAGCACCAATGTGCTGACCCAGTAGAATTACCGCTTTCGACGGAACCTCTGCTGTAATGATGGGCTGATGTGCTGAGAGTTTATTTTCCTGTGGATGAACACCACCAATTGAAAATGTCTTCAACATACAATTCTGTATTTTAT